>Ga0302173_10000441_pt1 | contig 22605 bp, 18 predicted proteins | sample I_Fen_N3_1_FD_198785 | JGI IMG/M metagenome (GOLD analysis project Ga0302173, IMG submission 198785) | Peat permafrost microbial communities from Stordalen Mire near Abisko, Sweden - I_Fen_N3_1 | ecosystem: Environmental > Terrestrial > Soil > Wetlands > Permafrost | place: Sweden: Abisko... | reverse complement strand
TTTTATCATAAATTGGTGTTTGAGTTACACCTAGAGTTTCTGTTTGTCCAAAAGTATTACTTAATTCAGAAATATGAAGATGTTCCATTATTTCTTTCATAAGTGTTTGAGATGAAACTGCTCCAGCGATCATTCCTACTCTTAAACTTGATAAATCATATGAACTACATTTATTTATTAAATATTGATACATTGTTGGAACTCCATGAAAGCCAGTACATCTTTCTCTTTCAATTGCTTCAAGTGCAACATTGGTTTTGAATTTTTCCATCAAAACTATTGTACTTCCAAATAAAAGCCCAAGAATTGCAGTATATTTTCCCCCTAATATATGATTTAATGGCAACGTAACTAAAATTCTATCGTTTGAACTATATTTATAGTTTTTCCCAAATGAAATAGGACCATTTAAAACGGCACTGTGGTTAAACATGATTCCCTTAGGGTTTCCTGTTGTTCCTGATGTGTATAAAATGGTTGCTATATCATTTGGTGAAACATCATTTACCACCATCATAAAGTCATCATCTGACACACTTTTCATTCGAGATGTAATATATCCTAAATTAAATAAAGTTTTCATTTTTAAAGTGATCTTTAAATAATCAAATTTCTCCAAATCAACTTTTTCAATCATATCCTTATCACTTACAATTAAAATTGTTGAATCAGACTGCTTTAACATAAAATCTAGTTCTTCTTCAGTTGAAGAAGCATTTAAGCAAACAGATACAGCTCCAATTTTTAATGTAGCTAAGAATACTATTATCCATTCAGGCGAATTACATGATAATAATGCTATATGGTCACCTTTCTTTACTCCAATAGATATTAAACTTTTAGCAATCATATCAACTTCATAATCAAGCTTTTCGTAGGTAAATCTCCTGTTATCCTCAACATATACTAAAGCTTCATTATCTTTAAATTCCCTAAAAATTTTACTCGTATAGGATCCAATAGTTTCATTAAGTAAAGTCATTTAATACACCTCTCATTCATAATTAAAATTTAAGATAGCTTATAAATTTAATATTTTAGTAATACAGCTACATGAAAATAACCCGCACCAACAGTCCAAAGCATAACATAATCACCACGACGAACTTGTCCATTTTTTATGGCTGTATATAATGCAATAAATGTGCTTGTTGTACCTGTATATCCATAAATATCACCTATATATATACTATTTTTTTCAGATATTCTTAACTTTTCTCTAAGATAATTTATATTTTTGTATGTGTATTGCGATAAGCAAAACATAGAAATATCGTCTACAGTTAAGTTATTTTCACTTAACAAATTACTCATGTTAGCTATAGCAGTATCTAACCAAGGACATTCTTCTACGTTCCAATATGCTAGAAAATCTTCTTTCTTTCCTTCAAAAATATTTGTAAAACCACATTTAGGAAACACTATATCTGAAATTCCATTAGAATGAACAGTGACTTTACTATCAATTAATCCACAATTTTCATCAGTTCTTTCAAGTATTACAGCACATGAAGCATCACCAAATTGTCCGTAACAAGAAGTATCATTAGGGGATATTTGAAAATTTAAATAATCACTTCCTACAAGCATAACCTTATTTATTTTATTATTTGCTGACATATAACGATAAATCAAATCTAAAGAATATGTCATCCCTGCGCAGTTCAAGTTAATATCTTGACAAAAACAATCCATTTTTCCGTTAATAGTATTATGAATTATTATTGAACATGGCGGAGAAACATATTGAGGAAGTACACTAGAAAAGATAATCATATCAATATCCTTTCCTTCAAGTTTTGATTTTTCTAATACTCTCTTGCAAGCCTCCTTTGCCATAGTAAGACTATTTTCACTTTTTTCATCAATTAAATACCTTTTTTTTCTTCCAGCAACATCTTCTAAAAAATGCGTAATATCCTTTCCTTGTTTTTTGAAATGATCAATATAGAAAGAATTATCTACAACTTTTGAGCCATGATATACTTCTATATCTCTTATCTTTATATTTGCCATATTTTGCTTTAATATATCATTCATTTTATCTTTTAATTAGCTATATATGAAATATTTAGTTGATTTTAAATAGCTAACCTTAACCTCCTTTTTCATATTTATAAGTTAGACACATGAAAATAAATAACAAGTCCAAATATAAAACTTTTTATCATACATACAAAAAAAGTGCCTATTAATATATTAATAGGCATAAAAATATAAGTATTCAAAGTTATCTCATACATACAAATTAGCAACCTGGCAATCATAGAAAAATAATTTTCTTTAGATCCATAGCTTTGCGACCTTACCTTTAGATAAGTGTGCTATTATCAATATTATGTTATAAATAAATAATACACCCATTTTTTACATATTTCAATGTTAATATTATTTTTTCACATTTACAACAGCATAAATTTCACATTTCACAAATTCCCATTTATTAATAATTTTAAACAAACGCAACACATAACATACAGGTAATAATATCGGTATTTTTTCCAATATTTTATAATGTAGTTTCATAAAAGTCCTATTTGGAAATAGTCTTTCTAACATATACCTATACTTAGAGTTTTTTAAACTTCTTACCTTATTATTTACAATGTTTTCTACATTTCCATAAGTTCCACTTTCAATAATATAATTAAAATCCTCCGTCTGTTTCGTACTTAATCTTTCCTCGCCAAATAAATTTTGTGATAAATTCTTCATGTCCTTTTCAAAAGAAGTAAGCGATAAAATATCCAGTTCTTTATAAATATAATTCCAGTCAAGCTGACTTTCAAACTTCTTCAAAAACACATAAATGTCAATGAGTGAACGAATTCCACTTCCTGAGCCACTATAATGATTGTAAAAGTGTGCTGTCATATAGATATAAAAATCTTCATCCTTCATATGGTATCCATAAGAATTGCCTTCATCTTTAAGGACTCTGTCCCATACTTTCTCAAAGTAGCTTCTATGCTCACTGAAGTCATTCATTAGATAACGATGCATCTCATAATTATAAAATGGTTCTTTTAAATATACGTCATGATTACCTTTTAAGTTTTCTACTTTATACCCTCGCCTTTTCATAATGGCTATTACTTTTTTCTGATAATCTTCCGCATATAGTATGTCATTGTCTGCCATAAAACGCATCTCAGGCTTTTCATAATAGTTTTTTAAGATAATTCCCTTTAAATTCATATAGGGAATATGCTCCTTCTCAAAAGCAGCTAATATCTCATTTCTTTCTAAATCTAAGGAAACTAGTTTAACTACTACTTTATCTCGTGTCTCTTTCCACTTTAGATAAATTGTTTTCTCGGGCTTATTTTCTAGTTTATCTATAGCAAAAAAAGCTAAATTAGCTACGCTATGGTACTTTGCAGAATTGTATATCTGTTTCCATTCTAAGCCTTCTGGTAATTTCTTTGGTGTTTTGTTTTCAAGTGCACATCCACATAAATGTGCTAAATATATGTAACCTTTATATTTCTCCATATAAAAAACCTCATTTCCTATAATAAAACTATTTAAACTAATATATTATCTAATATTATTAAACTTTTTATCTACCAATTCCACCACTTTATTGCATACATCAAGTGATGCTTTTCTATGAGTTACAATAATTACAGTCTTATCTGTAAGTTCTTTTAGATTCTTTAGCACTCTTTTCTCTGTAATTTCATCTAAGGCTGATGTAGCTTCATCTAATAAAATAATAGGTGCATCTGAGTAAACTGCTCTTGCTATGGCTATCCTCTGAATCTGTCCTTCTGACAATCCTGATCCATTTTCGCCTATACTAGTTTCATACCCACTCTGAAGTTCCTCTATAAAAGTATCTGCACAGGCTATTTTACATGCATCCTTGACCTTTTTAAGTTCTTCGCTACGAATTGACTCTGTTTCTTTTCTTAAAAATATAATTGTATCTGCTATAGTTCCTGACATTAGAAAATTTCCTTGTGGCACGTAGGAAAATAATCCCCTAAAGTTTGCATTTAACTGAATAACAGCATTTTTCATATTATATGCACTATCTATCCAATCTGGATTTACTCCGTCATCTATATTATTTTGGTTTCTTAATATTAATTCAATGTTTCCCTCATAATTATCATATAAAGATAAAAGAAGCTTTAACATTGTGCTTTTTCCAATGCCTGATTCACCAACAATTGCAACATAATCACCTTTATCAAAAGAATAACTGGCATCTTGTAAGATATTTTCCTCTGCTTTTGAATAAGAGAAGGTAATATGATTAAGATGAATTTCTTGAAGATTACCATACAAGGTCTTCATTTCAGCCTTTGTAAGTTTTATTTTGGGCTTATCCTCTGGCATATTTTCTAGTTCCATCAAGCGTTCTGCTGAGGCAAGCATACCATAATACTTTGGTATATACCCTGTTACATCGGCAACTGGCTGTTGTATCTGATTAATCAATTGTAGCACTGCGGTAAGAGTTCCATAAGTGATACTGCCCTCTAATATGTTATAACCACCCCAGACAAGACCAAACAAATAACCTCCATTCATTGCTGCTCCAAAACCTATATTACACAAATTAGAAAAGAAATTTTTCTTCATTCTGCTTTTTCTGTGCTTTACCATCCTATCATCTGCAATAGAAACTGCTCTTTCCTCTGCTCCAAAGGAACGCAATATCAAAATACTCCCTACTGTTTCCTGCAAAAATGAACGAACCTGTCCATCATTTTCCTGTACTTCTTTATGAAACCTTTTTATTATCTTACGAAAAACATAGGTAATAACAATCATAAGACAACCCCCTGCTAGAAATACAAATGCAAATCTCATGTCAAAAGTTAGTAATACTACTGATGCGAGTATAAGCTTAGTTATCATTGCAGTTACATTAGGAATAATAGTCGCTATGCCCTCAGATACTACAGTAACATCATTAGTCATACGATTCATAAGTTCTCCTGAATGAATATCTGAAAGGTCTTTAAAACTTCTGTATAAAATAGTCTTATAGATTCTTACTTTAAATACATTCTCAAGACCTGACTTAGTCTTTTCATCTAGGTATCTTATAACAGAACGAAAAAATAATTGCATAAGTATAATTCCACCAAGAATTAGTGCATATCTTAAAAACTTTTCTCTATCACCGCTTGTAGCACCATCTATAATGCTTTTCATCATAAGGGCAAGTATAATAGAACTAACAGAAATTACTGAATTACATAAAGTAAGAAAAATCATTCCCCATATCTGCTTGCCTACAACTTTTTTAAGCCATTTTAGAGTAACTACCTCAGATTGTTTATTTCCTGCTTTTTTTCCCAATACGTTCATCTCTTTTCTACTCAAATATCAAAAAATAATTTCCCTTACTTTTTTACTATTTTCCTATATAAAGACCTTGCCCTTATTATAAAGGTTCTTACATAAAAAAAATCGCAGATAATATGGACATATAAAAGATACTTCCAGTTAGTAACTTCTATATATTTATTATTGCGATAAAAGCCTTTAACCACTCCAATTACATGATTGTCTGTAATTCCAAATTCTCTTTGCCAGCGATTATCACCACAAATCACATAGTCCTCACTTCTAACCTTAAGTATCCTATGGAGTACATACTTACCACTGTCTCTTTTATAAAGCGGGAGATCATACTTTTTAAGTCTACAACAAGGCTTATTTAACACTACAATATCTCTCCGATTCCTAAGCATTGGTTCCATACTGTCACCAACTGTAGTACTGTAATAATTTTCAGATTTATTAATTTCCTCTTCAATAGTTGACTTATTCATCTAAAATCCCAGCTTTACGAAGCTGCTTTAAAACTGCTTTCACATCTTCTTTGGCTATTTCTTCACTTACATCATATTTTTCTAAAATAGCTTGAACCAAATCTTCTTCTGTCACATCTTGTAATAACCTTTCAAAAATAAAAGTTGCTGTAGCATTATTACGAATTAATCCATTAAAACTCTTACTTGCCTTTCCTGTTGGGACTACTATGTTTTCTTCTCCTGTTTTATGTAATATAAATCCTTCTTTTAATTTCATGATTTATCATCCTTTCTTCATACCTTTATATGCCACTTCTACTGCATTTTCAGAAATATTACATTCTAATCTGTAAATTGGAATATTTGCTATTAGCTTATCTACCAAATCAAGAGTTTTCCTCATAAGTGTCGCATCATCAGGTCTATAAGTTTGATTTAGTATCATGGTAAATGCATCTTTCTTTGTAACACTCTTTATCGTATTTACTTTAGAACGTTCTAAAATGCAGATACCTTTTATCTTTCCTTTTGTATTTGTACTTATTCTATGCTTTCCATCCCATGGCGTACCATAAGCATATATACCATCTTCCATAAATTTCAATAATGGCTTATCATCGTTAATCATAATTGCTTTTTCACCAAAATACTCTCTCCAAAGTTTTGTATGTGTAGACTTACCAGTCCCACTTGGTGCAGTAAATAAATACACCTCATCATCTACCATAATAGCAGAGCAGTGAAACAATAAAATATCAAAGGAAAGTGCCATATTGCAAAGTTTTCTATAAACTGCAAGACTTTCTAAATAACCAAACGGATACTCTTTATCTGCCTTAGCTTCTTCTTTTTTTACATCTTCTTCACTTACTGAAACGCAAACATCACAAACATCTGAATTTTGATGTTCAATTTCATATTCCTTACATAACTGTTTTGTATAATTATCTTTAAAATTTATTTTAATATGCAAATTTGCTATCTTATAATACATATTCTTCTCCATCCATTAAGGCACTATCAAAAAAATAACAAGTCAGTATTCTAGTCTATTTTGCCTAATACATTGTAATTTAGAAGGCTGCTGATAAAATATTTTTATCAACAGCCTGGCAGTATAAGCTGCGTTAATGATTAAGCACATTTAAAAAAATATACATCGCATCATTGACTTTCTATTTTATTTCACGTGCCTTAGTAATAACTAATTAATGGCACCCCAACCAATTGCATCCCCAGTACCATCTTGACTAGAAGACAAACCACTTGTTACAATTATATCGTCCGTTTCAAATTCTGTAATTTCTATTATCGGCTTTTCATATACCTCTTTCATAATTATTTTACTCCTCATCATTATTTTAAACTATTCACAGTAACTGTCTTTACTGATGTATATTTTGGCTCTGCATTTTTGATTGAAAATGCTCTCACATATAGCGGTATATCAACATCAGCCTCTGTAATACCAGTAACAGTACATGCAATTATATATGTTGCTCCAAAACTTTGTGCTGTAACAGTTGAATCCATTGCAGTTACTGAATTATATACAGTAGAATTTGATTTAATATTTGATGCAGGTACATTAATTTTAGTAGGTATTTTTTCACTTTTTGAGAAAACAAAGCCAACTTCATCCGCCTCTAGTGTATCAATAGTAGCGAGAAAACGTATCTCATAGGTGTCTCCATGTTTTCTCACTTCTGCCCCACGATATGTTACAGGACAGTCTGATGGTAATACATTTACCGCACAGGTTCCTGTATAGTCACCATCGATCGTTTTTACTGTGATGGTAGCCGTTCCTTCTGCTACAGAGGTTACTACTCCATTAGATGAAACTTTTGCTATGTTATAATCGGTTGAACTCCAGTTTACACTTTTGTTGTCGGCATTAGTTGGTAATATCGTTGCTGTCAAGATATCAGTATCACCACCAGGTGCTAAGATTAGCGATGATTTATTGAGGGTTATTCCGCTAACTGGAATATTCTTATAGCTTGTAGTTACTGTAATATCACTTGTAACTGCTGTTGAAGCTGTAAATTCCTCATTATTATACATCCATTTGTCAAATACATAACCTGTCTTTGTTGGGTTTACAGTTGGTAGAACTACTGTACCCTGAGCATTTGCATAGACTACTTTGTTAGTTGTTGTATAGTCCAAATCATCAAAAGTAACTTTGTAAACTGCTTTTGCATCGCTATCTAAAGATATTAATGTAGGTGTACTTCCTGTTACACCAAGATTCTTCTGACCCCATTTTCCACTATGGGCTGTTGATCCATCTAATAGCCATGCCACTTCACCTGAAGCAAATTGGTCTGATGTTTTGTTAAAAGTAGTTGTGTCTATAGAGTTATTATCACTACCAATTGCTTTTCCGCTATAGTTATCCGTGTTGTAATAGCAGTTAGTGATACTTTTATTGTTATAGCCGCTCACACCTCCTACATAAGAATTTCCACTGATATTTCCTGTATTATAGCAGTTAGTGATACTTTTAAGGTTATAGCTGCACACGCCTCCTACATAAGCATTTCCACTGATATTTCCTGTATTATAGCTATTGGTTATACTTCCTGTTCTATTGTTATAGCCGCACACACCTCCTACAAAAGCATTTCCACTGATATTTCCTGTATTATAACTATTGGTTATACTTCCTATGTTATAGCCGCACACACCTCCTACCATCCAGTTGCCTAAAATATAGGAATTTATTATACCAATATTTTTTACAGTTCCGCCACTTCCTATATCTCCAAATAATCCTTTATCCTCGGCAGTAGTAGAATCCTTACTATAAATGCCGCTAATAGTTTTATTATTACCATCAAATGTTCCATCAAATTCTTTATCATTCCCTCCAATCGGTGTCCACTGGATTGGAGTACCTCCTGTGTAAGTTCCATCTTCATTAAAGGCAATTCCTGGATTTAAGTCAATATTTGCCGTTAATATGGCGTTAGCATTTCTTTTCTGCAAATCAGTGTACTTTGCTGGACTCACACCATTTGCGGTATAAGTAGTTGTCTGTGTGCCTTTAGTAACTGAGATAGAACTATAATCACTGCATGTACCATTTATAATATGACTAAATGCAGTCAATTGTTCTGGAGTTCCAATTTGGTACACTCCATTTGCATCTACGTTCATTGTAACTGTAGTTTCACTTGCATAGACAACTAGATTTTGTGTGTTTGAAATTGCTAATACCATTGCTATGGCTAGTACAATTTGCAATACTCTTTTTCTATATTTTTTCATTTTTTCCCTTCCTCATTTCTTTTAATTAGTTGCTTGTGGAATTCCAAAGCATAATTTTCCTAACTTTTTTCAAGTTAGGTTTTTATATCTTTCTCCAATATGTCAAAATATCAACAAAAACATAATACAACTGGAGGTAAATAGCCATCAACTTCTATTTGCATAATATCATAAATTAATATAAATAATCTTATTAATGTAAAAGTTACGACTTAAAATGTAAAAAACATTATAAAAAAACATACACAATTTATTATTCATGTATGCTTTTTATATTTATTTTATTATGTAATTAAAATATTTTTCCTTTACTTCATTAACATTACCATTACTTATAGGTATTATTATATTGTTGTACAAAAAAATATTATTATTTTCTGCTTTTAAAATATAATCCATATTTACAACAAAACTTTGATGACATTTAAGAAATCTTTCATCATCTAGCCTTTGAAAAAAATCCTCAAGCTTGGAATAAAAACTAATGACTTCACCACATTTTAAATATATATTTACAACTCTTGCTTTACTTTCTGCATATAAAATATCTTTATAAAAAATTCTATAGTCTCCTTTTTTATTTTTAACAATAATTTTATTATCTTGTTTATTCAAGCTTTCTATAGCTATTTTAACAGCAGTACTTAGTTTTTCTTCATTTATAGGTTTTAAAATATAATGAAGAGCTCTAACCTCATAACTATCTATCGCATGAATTTTTGAAGAAGTTATAAATACAATCTTACATTCTTTATCAAATTCTCTAATTTCTTTTGCAATATCTATGCCATTAGAAAATTTCATATAAATATCTAAAAACATTATATCAATGTCGCGTTTAGATGAATTCATATGTTTAAGTAAGTCTTGTCCATCACTAAATGATCTTATTTTAGAAGGTATCTCTAATTCCTTTAGATTTTTTGATATTATAGCAGAAATTATTTCAAGCTCTTCTATAGTATCATCACAAATTGCTATATTTATCATATTTATCACCATCTCTGTTTTTATTTTAGGCACAATTTATAATAATCTGTACTTCAAATTTATTCTCATTATATTTAACATTAAAATAACCATTATATTTTTCAGTTATCTTTCTGACATTAGATAACCCTATACCATGTCCTTCAACAGCTTTACTTGTTTTTATAACATTACCTTCTTTTACGACTTGTCCATTAAAGCTATTTTCGATTTTAACCATTAATTGAAGCTCTCTAATTTCAGCTTTTATGTTAATGTACTTTTTACTGTCATTATTAATCTTCTTGCATGCTTCAATAGCATTTTCCACACAATTACCCATAACAACAGTTAAGTCAAGATTATCTATATTAACATCTTCTGGTATATTTAGATTAACTTTAAAATCAATATTATTATTAATCGCAATACTCATATAATATTTTAAAATTGAATCTACAGTAAAATTTTTGCATAAAACGCTTATATCAGTTCTTATTCCATTTTCAGTAAATTGATCCAGATATTCTAATGCCGCTATGTAATTTTTAGAATTAATCATTGATTTTATTACCAAATTATGATGCCTTGTATCATGTTCAAAAGCATTATACTTTTCAATAGATTCATTTAAGTTTTGGTAATTTTTTTTCTGTAATTCTATTTGAGTATCTATAGCTTTAAATTTATATTCTAATTCCACATTTCTATTTACAGACCAAATAGCAATAAAAATTATTACGTATGATAATATAATTATAATTATAAATAATAAATTATAAAAAAACTCGTAGAAATTTAAAAACTTTGAAGAATTAAATTTATAATGGTTAATTAGAAACAAAAAAATTATAATGCTATAAAATGACATTATATTTATTACTTTATCAGATACTAATTTTAACATTTTTTTATATGGATCTCGTAGATATAAATATATTATTGGAAAAAATATTAATTCAATAAAAATTCTTGATAGTGAAAATGGAAATACATATAAATTAAAATTTTCAATAGAAAATAAATTTATTATATTAGAACATATTATTGAAATTACATTTGAAAATAACCACATAGTAACTAAAGTAAATATTTTTTTTGACAGACTTTCTTCATAAACTAAGGAAATATAAATAATTAAACTAGACACTAAAATGTAAAGTAGATATTTATAATTAACGATATCTTTCTGAAAATACTTTAAAAGAAAATATGCTACTAATGCTACTCCTAAATAACTAATAATAAAAATAAATGAAGTATACTTAATGCTCTTTTTTTGTGTAAGCAGCAAATGGATATATCCCAAATTTATAAATAATATCACACTATTGCTTATTATAAAATTTATCATAATATCACTCCTATGTTATTTCAAGTAAATATTTAGGCACATGAGAGAAAATAACAAGTCCAAAATGTCATGCATATTTTTCATTAGGCAAGGAGGCAGAGTGTCCTCATAGCAAGCCTATTAGGGGAATCTGCCGACGCAGGATAATGGAAAATAGGCTTGCAGATGGACTTGTTATTTTTTTGAATGTGCCTTAATGTCTATGAAATCTGCCGTTTGTACTTCTACTATATCATAATTAATAATGTTTGCATCTATACGTGGTACAAATTTAATTTCTCTATATTAGGAATAACCCACAACAATCATATTTTGATTATCGTGGGTTTAGTTGAATTACTTTCTACACTTTTTATTCATCATAATATTAACATTTATTTTTTATATAAACACCCTAGGATCTTTGCAAGTCATTAATCCCGACATAATACAAATACCATCTGCGCCTGCATCAATAGCTTTTTGAGCATTTACAAATGAAATACCACCAATAGCATAAACAGGAATATTTACCGAACTACAAACTGATGATAAAAAATTCAAACCTCTTGGTGGAATGTCTTTTTTACAGACAGTCGCAAATATATGTCCTGCTGTAATATAAGTTGCACCTAAATTAATAGCTTCTATTGCTTCGCTTACTGAATGAATAGATACTCCAATTTCATTAAATTCTTTATAAATATTAGGATTAGATTTTAAAACATGTAAAGGCAGATGAATCTTTTTACAATTAAGTTCTATTGCCACTTTATAATAAGTATGTAATATACACTCTGTATTATTTTCTTTACATATTTTTAACACCTTAGCCGCTAAATCCTTATAATCATTTTCAGATAAATCTTTTTCTCTAAGTACTATACTTACAGACTTAATCAATGTGTTTTTTTCATTCAATTTACATATGTTTTGTATCTGTTCTAAAAAGTCATTATCACAAATATGACGATTAGTAATTGCGAGCAATTTATACATATATATAATCACTCATAACTAATTGAAGATTTGACTTAACAATTGCATCAGATATTTCTGATACTGTACGTGCATCCGAAATCTCAAATTGTTCATCACCTTTAGTCTCTTCTTCATCACTATGACCACCTATTCCAACTGAAACTCCAGCCGAAATCTTAGTTGCTGCAAGTCCAATTACATTATCACGGAAACGAGCGCATTCACGAGTTGATATTGTAATATTTGCAAAAGGCAAAAATATTCTATATGCAGTAATTATCTGTAGAAGCTGCTTCTCATGTACATCTTTGGGATTAATTTTATCATTGTTGATTATTGGACGTAATCTTGGACATGAAAGAGCAATTTCAGCATGTGGATACTTACGTTGAAGAAGGTATGCATGAAGTCCTGTTGCAAAAGCATCCTTGTGAAAATCATCTAATCCGAGTAATGCCGCAAATCCAACACCTCTCATTCCACCTTTTAATGCTCTTTCTTGTGCATTAAAACGATAAGGGAAAATACGTTTATGCCCAGCTAAATGTAATGTTTCATATTTATCTGAATTATAAGTTTCCTGAAATACAGTAACAAAATCTGCACCACATTCATGTAAGTATGCATATTCATCTGAGTTCACTGGATATACTTCAAGACCAACCACATTAAAATATTTTCTAGCTATTTTGCAAGCTTCACCAATATAAGAAACATCGGACATACTACGACTTTCTCCAGTAAGAAGTAATATTTCTTGTAATCCTGTTTTTGCAATACATTGCATTTCTTTTTCTATTTCTTCTGAATTAAGTCTTGCACGCTTAATTTTATTATGACAATTAAAACCACAATAAACACAATAGTTTTCACAATAATTAGCAATATAAAGTGGCGTAAACATATAAACTGAATTACCAAAATGCTTACGTGTTTCTAATTTAGCACGCTTAGCCATTTCCTCAAGAAAAGGCATCGCTTGTGGCGATAATAAAGCTGCAAAATCTTCAATATCTAATACTTCTTTCTTAAGAGCCATAAGCACATGCTGAGCTGTATATTTTTCATAATTATATGCTTCCATTTTTGAAATAACCTGATCCATGACATTAGATTCAATAACCTCCATACCTGACATATATTTCATATGATCAACACGTTGTTCCATTTTTATTTCCCCTCCTTAATCTTCAAGAAATCCAGTTAACGGCGATGAAGCCGAAGCTCCATCATCAAGTACACGACCAAGCCCTGAAAGATATGCGCCTCTTCCAGCAATTATTGCATTTTTAAAAGCCTTTGCCATACCAAAAATATTACCTGCTGTAGCAATTGCAGTATTAGCCATAATAGCCGCAACTCCCATTTCCATAGCCTCACAAGCCTGAGAAGGTCGTCCAATTCCTGCATCCACAATAATTGGAAGTTCAATTTCATCAACTAAAATTTTAATAAAATCACGTGTACTTAATCCTTTGTTTGATCCAATAGGTGCAGCAAGCGGCATAATAGCTGAAGCTCCTGCATTTACCATAGCTCTTGCAACATTTAGATCTGGATACATATAAGGCATTACTATAAAGCCCTCTTTTGCAAGAATTTCAGTAGCTTTTAGTGTTTCATGATTATCTGGTAGCAGATATTTCGAATCATTAATAACTTCTATTTTAACAAAATCTCCACATCCAATCTCGCGAGCTAAACGTGCAATTCGAACTGCTTCTTCAGCATTACGAGCCCCTGATGTATTTGGAAGTAATGTAACGTTTTTAGGTATATAATCTAAAATATTAGCAGCACCACCTAAATTAGCACGACGTAATGCTAAAGTTATAATCTCTGCACCAGCATTTTCAACAGCTGCATTTATTAGATCAAGCGAATATTTCCCAGATCCTAATATAAATCGTGAACTAAATTCATGCCCACCTATAATAAGTTTATCGTTATTATTTTCCATGCTTTTTTCTCCTTTATTTCCTTAAGACACAATCAAAAAAATAACAAGTCCATGTGCCTAATTTTAAATTTCTTCTATCCCAAGTATCAATCTTAAAACCATATTTGCCTGATGACCTGCACAAATAGATACACGTGGTGCCATCAGACCTCTCCCCACCATAGCACCAGTTATTCCATCTCCACACAAATAAAAATTATCTGCTATTTTTTTTGTAATTATTGTATTACTGCTTTCATACCCTGCCATTCCTGAAGCTGATACAATTTTCTTTAATGGATAACATTCCAAAAGCGTATTTACAAGTAGAGCCTTAGCTCTTGGATTATCAAAAGCTTCACAAATAATATCATCATTTTTAAATAATCCTTTCACATTTTCTTCAGTAACTTGTACAGTATCAATAGTTACTTTAATAAATGGATTTATTTCTTCTATTTCATTTTTTAATGCTTCTGTTTTATATAATCCAAGATGCTTAATTTTATATTGCTGACGATTTAAATTGCTAGGTTCTACAATATCAAAATCAATTAAATGTAGGCTACCTACTCCTGTTCTTGCCAAACTTACTGCTATATTAGAACCAAGACCTCCAAGACCAGCAACTGCTACTTTGGCAGCTTTAACTTTTTCAAATACATGTGGAGTATGTCTTGCACACATCAAGCTTTCGAATTCATCTTGTGCTGGCATTTTGCCCTTTTCAATGAAGTTTACTTCATCATTTTCACTAAGTTCATAATCATCAAGAGTTTGAAAACCATTAAAAATAGTTATTATATTTTTTTCATAATTGTGATTCTCTTTACGCAAATCATGAAGTGTTACACAATTAGTTTTTACTGGTTTACCATTAATCTTTATATTCAAATCAGCCACCTCCCACAAAACTTACAACTTCAATAACATCACCATCTGTTAATATTTTTTCTTCATATTGAGTTTTGGGCACAATAAACCCATTGCATTCAACTGCAACAAAAGAAATTGTATAGCCTTCTCGTACTAGATAATCAGATAAACACAAATTATCTGCATTGCTTATTTTATTGCCATTTACGTATATCATAATTCACCCCCCTAAGGCACCCGAAAAAAATAACAGACAAGCATACTGGTGTATTATTTTTTTGAATGTGCCTAAAATTTGGATGCAACAAAAAAAGGCCACACAAAGAACTACACCCGTGGTGGTGTACCCCTTCGTGTGACCTTAATCATCACTCTGTAACAAATTGTACCAGTGTAATCAGATAATGTCAATATAGTTTTCACTCTGCACTTGATCTATTTTGAGCTTGAAAACGCAATCCATGGTTTTTGAATCTCTTCTTTTAAAATATTATAATTAATAATTTCACTTCTCAATTGAAGATCTAAATCCTCACAACTTAAAACTTGAGTATTATAATCTGATTCAGTTATCATTCCCAAATCATATTTAAATTTTGTATTGCTAAGTTTCTCATTATTTATTAATATATTTTTCTTATAATAATTAATCTTATCCTCTGAAGTCAGAAGATTTGTATAATATGTTTTTAAATTATCTTTAAATTTCTTCTTATTTTCATTTAGAGTAGTTTCATCTTGATAATTACTTAGTTTAGTCTTAAAATATGTTAATCTTGATGCTAAAACGCTTGTATAATTATTTATAACCTTATTATATTTAGCCAATGTCTTTTGATTAGCTTCATAATCTGCAATAGTATTTTGTGGTATTATATCCGTCTTGTTAGCAATGGCAGCTTTTGCATCTATTGCATCTTTTTCATCTGTAGTCATATCATCTATAGCTATTTTGTTATCTTTTTCATAGTCCCTATCATAATAATCTTTATTAAGCTTAACTAATTGCTCAGTATATTTTAAATAAGAATCTATAGCATCATCTAAATACTCATCTATAGATCCATCTATTTTTAGCGGTTCAAAATTAGCATCCTGTTCCAAATTATATTGGATCACATCTTTATCCGTTAATACTTTAAAACTGTATAATGCATCTTTTAATGCATTTTCACTGGATTTTTGTGTATTTTGTAAGTTTACAATTTCAAGCTCAGCTGCTTTCAAATCAATTTCTGTTGTCATTCCCAAGCTATTCTTAAATTTTGCATCATCAAGTTTCTTATTTTTAATTGTTAATTGTTTAGCTGCCTCCTGAATTTTCATTTGGTTTGTAACAATATCATTATATTTACTTGTGACTTTCTGTATTAATAAATCTTCATCAAAATCTCTTTGTTGTTTCAATTTAGCCAAGCTAATATCAGCTGAATCATCATTATAATCTTTTTTATCGCCGCTTACATTATTAAAATCATCTTGTTTTTCAGTTATATCATTAGTTTTATCTTGATAAGCTATTTTCTTTTCATCAAGTGCTAATGTATCACTGATACTAATTGATGATTTTATAGACTCATCCAAGGTAAGAACAGATTTCTGATTCATTTGTGTCTGTATATTATTAGTTGATATGCTTTGCGCAGCATCTGCTGCAAATACTGGTATAATGCTTCCACTTATAATATTAATGCCAATTGCAATTGCAACTATCTTATTTACCTTCTTCTTCATGTATACCCTCCTCTTCATAAACATTTAGTGATTTTTTAGAATGAATTCTTTTCCTAAATTTATTTTGCAAATCGTCAAGTATTGTATACATAATTGGTACTACAAATAAAGTTAAAATTGTAGAAGTAATTAATCCTCCAATTACTGCCTGCGCCATTGGTGCACGCATTTCAGAACCCATCCCCTTAGATACAGCTAAAGGAATCATACCAAATATCATAGCTAAAGTAGTCATGACTATTGGTCGTAATCTTATTAGACCAGCTTCTTTTATAGCTTCTTCTCTTGGCATACCTTGTTCAATTCTTTGTCGTGCAGCATCAACAAGCAGTATTCCATTTTTAGAAACTAATCCCATAAGCATTATAATCCCCATTATGGACATCAAACTTAATTGAGTTTTGCAAACAAATAGTCCTATGATAGCTCCAATAATTGCAAGTGGTAATGAGAATAATATAGATATAGGCGCAATGAAACTTTCAAACTGTGCTGCCATAACTAAATACAAGAATAAAACTGACATACCTATTGCTTGCTCTAAAGTGTTAATGCTACTACTCATGCTTCCAGCTGATCCTCCCAAGGATATTGAGATCCCTTCTGGCATATCCATTTGAGTTTTAGCTTTTTTCATAAATGAATTCATAAAAGTACCTGCAGCATCACCTGAAACATTACAAGAAATCTGCATTTCTGCCTGTCTGTCATATCTGTGTAATTCTGCAGAATCTGTTCCAAAAACTTTGTTAGTTACTTCATTTATAGGAACCATCTTACTATTTGAACCTGAAACATAAATTCCATTTAGATTGTCAATACTTTCACGTTGATCATCTTCTAAATACAATTTGACATTATACCTATCTTTTCCAGAGCTATATTTACTTACTGTTGTACCACTAAATAATGCTTTTAATGTATTCGCAGCATCTGAACTGCTAACTCCTAAATCTGCAGATTTGTCACGATCAACCTGCAGCTTTATTCCTGGTAGGCCAGATTTATCGTTACTGCTTATCTCTCTTACACTGGAATCATTTGCTAGTTCTTCTTTTACTTTTTGTCCAAATGCTTGAAGTTCTTCTCTATTTTCACCAACCAGTTCGTAAGTTACATCTTTTGCTGTTCTTCCACCACCTGACATAGATGCTGCGGCGGATGATACTTGTGTTCCTGGTATATCTTGCAACTCTCCACTAAGCTTTTTGGCAAAATCTCTTGTGTTAACTTTACGTTGTTCTTTGTCCACTAACTCAATTTTAATTGTTGCATTGCTTTTTGATACTGTAGTATAAGCACCCTTGATATCTGAATACTTACTCATAACACTTTCAATTTGTTTTGTTTTTTCTGCTGCATTATTTAAGGTTATTCCCGAATCAAAAGTAGCACTAACAGTTACTTGATTATTATCAGTTGAAGGCAGCATAACAAACCCTAGTGACGAAGTAAGTGTAAGACTTCCTGCAAACAAAATTACTGCAATAACTAAAACTAATAATTTTTTATGAAGAGTAATCCCTAAAAGTTTTGAATACTTATTCGCCAAAATATCAAATTTGTTATTAAACAATTTAAAAAACTTACCTATAAATGTTTTGCTCTTTTTTCTACCTGCTCTAAGCATTTTAGATGATAGCATAGGCACAAGTGTAAAAGATATAAATAATGAAACTGCCATACTAAAAACAACTGTAAGCCCAAATTCAAAGTAATACCTTCCAATTACTCCACTTACCATTGCTACAGGTAAAAATACCGAAATAACTGCTGAAGTTGTTGCTATTACTGCAAATCCAATTTCTGAAGTAGCATCTTTAGCTGCTTGCATTGGAGATTTACCCATATGAAGATGTCGCACAATGTTCTCTATAACAACTATAGCATCATCAATTAGAAGTCCTACGGATACTGATAATGCCATCAAGGACATTGTGTTTAATGATAAGTTTCTCTCTTTCATACAAATAAAAGTAGCTATAATTGAAATTGGAAGGGATGTTGCACTTATAAGAGTACTTTCCCATTCATTTAAGAATAAGAATACAATAATAACAGCTAGTATACATCCATCTCTCATAGTCTCTAAAACACTGTCTACTGTACTTTGTATTGATACTGAATCATCACTAACAATGTTAACATGTATATTCTTAGGTAATGAAGTTTTAATTTTATCTAACGCCTTTTTAACATCTCCCGCTAATTGAACAGTATTAGAACCAGATTGCTTAACTATATCAATACCTATTGCCGGTTTTCCTTGATAATATGCATAACTGCTTCTATCTGCAATTCCATCCTCAACTTGCGCAATATCACTTACTCTAATTTCAGCACTATTTTTAGTAGCTATTAAAATATTCTTAAAATCATCTACTTTTTTTATCTTACTATCTATTTTTATAGTAATTTCGTTATTCTTATCAGCAACTTTACCAGTCGATGCATCAACATTATCTTTTTTAATGGCGTTTGACACATCTGCTATCGTTATACCATACTTCAATAATTTATTATTATCTAATTTTATATGAACTTCCCTTGTATCCTCACCAGATATATCTACAGATCCAATACCATCTACTGTATACATCTTCTTTTCAATAGTATCAATAACATCTGATAAGTCTTGATTATTATCATCCGCATAAACAGCTATAGATAATATTGATGATGCTGACGAATCGAATTTAGAAATAATAGGTGTATCAATATCACTAGGTAATCCTCTAATACTTGAAACCTTATCTCTAACCTCTTGTGCTGCAACCTCAGGATTTTTATTTATATCAAATGATATATTAGTCCTTGACCTACCTTCGGTTACAGTAGATGTAATATGACTAACTCCAGAAATCTTTCCAACTGCATCTTCTACTTCTTTCGTTATATTTGTTTCAATATCTTCTGGTGCCCCTCCAGTTTCTGTAACTGAAACCGAAACTGAAGCTGACGTAGACTCTGGCATATCATTAACTACTAATCTTTCATAACACACCATACCTACAATAGCTAGTGCCATCATTACAACTGTTATAAATACTGGTCTTTTAATACTAATATTAGCTATCTTCATTTGCTATCACTCCTATTTAGAAACTGCATCTATTGCACTACCGTTTTGCAGAGTACTTAAATTAGAGCAGATTATTTGATCTCCCTCTTTTATACCAGACGTTATTTCTATATCGTTTTTATTAGTTTCTCCAATGGTAACCTTTTGCTTTTTAGCTTTTCCATTATCATTTATGAGAACTGAATAGTTTCCTTCATTCCCAGCTAAAGCAGATATTGGCACAGTAATCATTTTAGTCTTTTCATCACTAGAAAGATTTACTTTTCCATAAAAACCTGGCAATAATGATTTATCTCCATTACTATCTATTTTTATTTTACAATTAAGAACTCTTGAGGTAGCATCTGCTGATGAATCCATACTTTCTACAGCTCCATTATATGTCTTGTCACTTCCTTCAACAGAAATTGTAGCTGCTTGTCCTATTGTTGTGCTATTTACTTTGTCTTGTGGTATCTGTATTGTTGCATAAACAGATGATATATCATTAACCTTTGCGAGTGTTGCATTCAGAGATGCCATTTGCCCTACACTTACAGCTTTATCACTTATTACTCCGCTTATAGGTGCCTTAATAACTGTATTATTCAAATTGTCTTCATAATTTGATATAGTAATTTGTTCCGCTGCCATATTCGCTTTTGATGTCTCAACACTTGCATTTCCTGAATCATAATCAGCTTGAGCGCTGTTTAAAGCTTTCTCCGCAACTTCAAGATCTGTTTGCGCTATAATTTTTTTTTCCAAAAGAGCTTTTTGTCTATCATAATTACGCTGAGCATCATTCAAATTAACTTTGTATTTTTCCATAGCAACTTGAACTGCATTTAATTGTTGTTCATTTACTTTCAACTTACCTTGCTCGGTTTTTATATTATTTCGTATATCTTGATCATCCAGTGTAACTAATGTATCTCCTTGATTTACATATTGTCCATTTTTAATTGATACGCTAATAACTTTTGCTGATAACTTACTACTTACAGTACCTTGTTGATAAGCTTCTAATGTAGCTTTATATGTATAACTAGAATTTTTTTCTACTGTTTTTGCAACCTGTACTTGAACTGAAGTTTTTTTTGCAGAAACTGTGGCTGGTTTATCTTTTTTATCTGATGACAACTTATTATTAGCTACTATAGCACAGCCTATTACAGCTATAACAACAACAGCATATAAAACTATTTTTTTTACTTTTTTCATTTTTATCCTCCCCTTTTGTAACACAAATATTTATTTTATTAGTAGTATAATTATAGATTCAACAGTATATTTTCATCTTCAGTATACGAATATTTTTGTATACATTTATACTATGCACACGTTTTCTATTTCACCAAATATTTAATACAGTATAACCTATAATTGTTATATTAATATTTCCAACTTACACATATCGATTTTATCTTCTCATACTCTTTAGGTTAATACTTTTCTACAAATCTATTTTTTGCATAATATCATACATATTGATGTATTATATTCCAATATTTAATATACCATCTACCTAAGAAAGATTGCAACACATAAATTAGATATTATTTCCTTTAACATATATTAGATACTCTGAAAAATATTAATCAATTTTTATAAACTTTTCATTAAATTTTTATAAACTTTTTATAAATTATACCTATAATTTAAAATAACCCACTAAAATCCAAATTTTAGTGGGTTTCATAGTGTAGGTAAAGTGTGACTTTTAACCCCCACCAATTATTAAAAATATTCTTCTATAAATTCACATAATTTTATCAATTGATACACTAAGGCACAATCAAAAATAAAATTTAATTTATATTAGTATCTGCTGGAAATATGATTCCACCCTTTTCCCTTGCAATTGTCTGAACTTCACTCACTATTAAGCTGTGTTCTAACATTTTATAACACTTTTCTAAATCATTATTTTTAATCATATCAAAAAAATCAATAAATTCATTAACCATACGATGATCATAATTATTTTCATTTATTGTAGCATTAGTTCCATCATTCATCAATACCTCAAATCTTTCACAAACATTAGCTGGAGTATCTTGATATATACATCCTTTATCTCCTTGAATGTTATTTGCAATAGGTGCTTTGCAATCTTTTGCTCCAACACAAACACAATTAAAAGTTTCATAATTTAATATTAATACTCCTGATGTATCTATTCCCCTCTCAACATTCGGATAATATTCAATATTTTTAGGTTTTCCAAATAAGCCTACTACATAATGAATATTGTAAATATTTAAATCCATTAATGCACCACCTGAGAATTTAGGATCAAAAGCAGGCAATACATTTCCATCTTTAAAACTATTATATCTGCTAGAATATTGAGAATAATTACATTGAACAATTTTAATATCCCCTAAGGTTGGTAATAACTCTTTAATTTTTTTATAATTAGGGAGATATTGATTAGTGATAGCTTCAAATATAAATAATTGTTTTTCTTTAGCCAAATCACTTAAAATTACTGCTTCCTTATATGTTGATGTAAATGGTTTTTCAACGATAACATTTTTATTTGCTTCTAACGCCTTTTTTGCAAATTCAAAATGTAGATTATTAGGTAATCCGATATAAATTGCATCTAAATCAGTATTTAATAATTCATCATAACTATATAAAACACTCTTAA
>Ga0302173_10000440_pt1 | contig 22623 bp, 18 predicted proteins | sample I_Fen_N3_1_FD_198785 | JGI IMG/M metagenome (GOLD analysis project Ga0302173, IMG submission 198785) | Peat permafrost microbial communities from Stordalen Mire near Abisko, Sweden - I_Fen_N3_1 | ecosystem: Environmental > Terrestrial > Soil > Wetlands > Permafrost | place: Sweden: Abisko... | reverse complement strand
GGAGAACCTTGACTCAATACTTTGTCTGTAAGCTCTATTGGTTCAAAAGAAATTTTAACGTCTGGCAAAACCTTTTTAAGTCGGGCTCTAAAGTCGTCCTTAAAATTATCCATATCAACGTGATATTCTTTTAAACTTACCTGAAATACTGCTTCATGCGAACCTGCCATGAACAAATAAATGGGGTTAATAGAGAATAAAGACGGGTGTTGACCTACATAAACAGAGGAGATTCCGATATGCTCTTTACCTACCATTTTTTGTAATTCTTTCAAAACAATGATTGCTTTTTCTTCTGTACGTTCTAAACGAGTTCCATCAGGAGCACGCATTCTTAACTGAAACTGACTTGAGTTTACTTTTGGGAAAACATCTTTTCCGATGAAGTTAAGAAAGACAACAGCTATAAGCGTAATCCCAATTAAATAGATTATTGTAACCGCTTTTTTATGCGGGAATAAACGATTTAGAGTTTTCATAAAACGGATCTTGAAACGCTCAAAAGCACTAATTTTTCCGTTATTGTCAGTATCGTCTCTTTCTACATATCCTTTTTTCTGCGTGATTAAATCTCTTTCAGATTCAGGAGTGATTCCGCTATCATTAAATTCAGCTTCATCATCAGTAATACCAGGTTCATGTTCGTGTTTTTCGTGCCCTTTCATCAACCAGTTTGCCATTACAGGAACAAAAGTTTGAGAAAGTAAGAACGAAATAACCATCGAGAATCCAATTGCTAAAGCCAAAGGCAAGAACAACGCTCCCGGAATACCAACCATTGTAAATGCAGGCGCAAAAACCGCTAAAATACAAAGTAAGATTAATAATTTTGGCAAAGCAATTTCCTGACAAGCATCCCAAATGGCGAGTGCCTTGGGTTTCCCCATATCAAGATGCTGGTGAATATTTTCGATCGTTACTGTACTTTCATCCACCAAAATTCCAATTGCAAGAGCCAACCCTGATAAAGACATTAAATTGATCGTTTGCCCGAACAATTTCAGGAACAAAACTCCCGAAATAATCGAAATTGGAATGGTCAGGATTACAATTAAAGCTGCACGTTTATCTCCTAAGAATAGTAAAACCATTAATCCGGTTAAAACTGCTCCAATAATTCCTTCGGTAATTAAACTTTTTACGGAATTAATTACATAAACCGATTGGTCAAATTCATACGATAATTTTACATCTTCGGGCAACGTACTTTGAATTTTTGGTAACTCAGCTTTTAATTTTTGAACCACATCCCAAGTCGACGCATCTCCTGCTTTTGCGATACTGATATAAACCGAACGTTTTCCGTTTACTAAAGCATAACCTTGCGTAATATCGGCACCATCTTTTACGGTGGCAACATCGCCTAATTTTAAGTTCTGAACGCTTCCTTTAAATAACGGAATATTCTCAAAATCTTTAACTTCTTTAATCGTATTGTTGGTTGGTGTAATATAGTTTTTGTCACCAATTCTAACATTTCCGGATGGAGCCGTTTGGTTGTTTACACGAATGGCCTCAACGATTTGATCTGGTGTCATGTTGTGCGAACGCAATAAATCCGGATCTACGTTAACTTCAATAGTTCTTGGGCTTCCGCCAAATGGTGCCGGAGATAATAAACCTGGAATCGAAGTAAATGAAGCACGAACATAAACGTTGGCTAAATCCTGCAATTCGTTATTAGACCTGATTTTACTGCTTAAAACCAATTGTCCAATTGGCAATGATGAAGCATCAAAACGAATGATAAACGGCGGTTGTGTTCCGGGAGGAAATGCCGCCTGAATTCTGTTCGATAGTGAACTCAACTCCGCAGCAGCCTGAGCCATATTAGTGTTTTCGTAATAGGTTAATTTCATAATCATTAACCCTTGAATATTCTTGGTTTCAACAGATTTTACACCATTTGCAAAAGGTAAAATGTTGACATAAGTTTTAGCAAAGTAAGCTTCCATTTGATCTGGTGTATAACCTCCAAAGGGATGCGCAATATAAATTACCGGCAAGTTCATTTTAGGCAGGATATCTACCTTAATGTCCTGAATGGCGCCTATTCCGAAGAAAAATAAACCCGCAACCAATACCAGTATCGAAATGGGTTTGCGGAGTGCAAATCGTATTAAATTCATTAGGATCTATAATTAAAATTCATTTATAAATAAGTCAAAATTGCCTGTGGCCGCCACTTTTAATAAAAACGATTGCCAAACATTATTGTTGACGATATCACGATCGATTTCGGCGCGATTTAGTGTGTATAATGTTTGTGTGATATCTGTTAAATCAGTTAATCCGTTTTTGTACAAAGTCGATTTTTGCAAATAGGCTTTTTGTGCAGCATTGACTTGAATTGGCGCTTCGGCAAAATTTTCAAGTGTAATTTGTATTTTATCGTCGGCTAATTTTAGTTGCGATTTCAACTCTCTGTCCGCCTGATTGTATTCTTCTTTTAAACCTTGCGAAACATACTTTTGAGCACTTACTTGTTTACTCATTCTAAACGGAGTTGTCAAATTCCAACTAATTCCAATTCCGACTAAATAATTGGTACGATCCGGATTTACGCCATCCCAATAATTTCTGTTAAATGAAGTTTGATCTGTTATATAGTCGCTATTAAATCCTGAAGCACGTGTTTGCAAAACACCAAATGCACTCATGGTTGGATAGTAAAAACGCTTGTATAATTTTGTTTGCTGATCGCTGTAATCGATCTTAGTTTTATAATATTGAAGTAACGGATGTAAACTGTCTGAAGTTGCAGTTCCTCTTAAAACTTCTTTCGGAATCTCATTTACAAATAAAGTGTCTGTAACAAAATCCTGAGGTGCAACGCCCATTAAATCGACCAGTTTATTGTTTTGTTCTTTAACGAAATTTTTAGCCAGATTCAGTGAGATTTTAGCTTTAGAGACTTCGGCAGTTGCCAATGTAGAATCTACTCCCGCCAATAATCCGTTCTTAACACGTGCTACGGCTGTTCTTTTAAAAACTTCGGCACGACTTAAATTCTTTTGTTGCGAAATCAATAATCTTTGGCTAGCTAATAAATTAAGATAAGCAGCTGAGATTTTAATTTCTTGTTGAAATTTTTCTTGCTTCAAATCATTTTCTTTGGCCTGAACATCAATTTTAGATAAATTGATTTTTTCCTGAATTTTTCCAAAAGTAAAAAAATCCCAGTTCATGTTAACCAGGTATAAAGCTCCAAAAGCTGAGTTCCAGTTTTGATCTGGTAAAGCTGGTCCAGACGAAGCCGTTCCTAAACCATTAAATCCGTACAAAGCACCATTTTGCCCGTTGATAGTCCCATAATCTTGTTGTGCAGATAAGTTAAGATTAGGCAAATAATCACGCTTTGATTGTTTAAGTGTTTCGCGTGACGCGTTGGTGTAATTGGTTTTTGCTCTAATAGAACCATAATTTTCAAGACCTGTTTTTATAGCTTCTTTTAAAGACAAGGTTTGCGAATGACTTACGGTTGCAAAAATCAATAAGAATAATAAAGTAATTTTTTTGAAATACATAAAACTCAAAGTGTGAAATTATGTAACAAAATTATTTGTCTTAAGCTGATAATTGTCATCTTAAATGATGTACTACAAATATAAATGACCAATTGAATTTGTCATTTAATGGAAATAAAAACTAAAAAAATGTTCGTAATTTGTAAACTATTTAAGTATTAATAATGAGTATAAAATTTAATAACATATTGGATAACAAATGGTGGCAGGAAATTGCCGTTGTTGCTTTTTCATTTACGCTTTATACGCTAAAAAATGACTGGATGTTATTTAGTTCTTTCATTTCTATTTTAATGGGGATTTTTTTCTACCTCGTTTTATATATGCATGCTCAATTCAATCGTTTTTTTTTGCTTCCAATTTTATTTAAAACCCAACGTCCTTTAACCTATATTTTTTTAACGATTTGTGGTGTATTCCTGTTTTCGGTTGTTTTATATGAAATGACAAAACTCGACATGTTTAGTAATTGCCATTTGTATCAAAATTCGCATCAAAGAAGTTATGTGTATCAATTGGCCAGTGTTTTAGGGACTTTAGTTTGTATTTTGAGCCCTATAATTGTGTTTAAATTCTATAGAATACATAAAAGGAAAACTGACGAAACGTTGTTATTCAATCAAATGCAATTGAATGCACTTAAAGGACAATTGAATCCGCATTTTTTGTTCAATACCTTTAATACACTTTATGGGATAAGCCTTGAATTTCCGGATCGAACGCCTGATTTAATTATGAAAGTCTCTCAATTGATGCGTTATCAATTGGAAAGTAATAACAAACAATGTGTTTCTTTAGAAGAAGAATTAGAGTTTATAAACAGTTATGTGCAGCTTGAAAAAGAGCGTGTTGCATATCGATGTGAGATTACATATGATTACAAAATAGACAACGAAAACGCTTATAAAGTTTCCCCCATGTTATTAATCGCTTTTATCGAAAATGCTTTTAAACACGGAACTTGCGCTATCGAAAAATGTTTTGTTCGAATTATTATTACTGTCGAAAATGGTTTGTTGCATTTACATGTTGTAAACTCGATTCCGCAGAAAAAAACAGATGTTGTTTCGACCAAAATTGGTTTGAAAAATACGATAGAGAGATTGAATTTAATTTATGGCAAAAACTATAAACTAGATATTCAAGAGAATAAAAACACATACATTGTTGATCTGAAATTACAACTTAAAAAGTTTGTAGAATGAGAGAACAAAAAAAATGTATAATTGTAGATGATGAGCCGGCAGCACATTATGTTTTGGCAAATTACATCAAGCAAAATCCGCAATTGGAGTTGGTTTTTCAAGGGTACAATGGTATCGAAGCCATGGACTATCTTCGTGAAAACAAAGTCGATTTGATGTTTTTAGATATCAATATGCCGGAAATCTCTGGAATGGAATTGCTTAAGATTATTCCAACCCATCCTAAGACAATTTTAACAACGGCTTATTCTGAGTATGCGCTTGAAAGTTATGATTATGGTGTGATAGATTATCTTTTAAAACCAATTTATTTCCCACGCTTTTTAAAAGCTATTGATCGCTTTTTTCTGGCAGAAAATGTAAAAAGCAAAGAGGAAGAAATCGAAATTAATACTGTGAATGTTAAGGTCGATGGTTATTTTATTGATATAGAATTAGATCAGCTTTTGTTTGCACAAAGTTTTGGTAATTACGTAAAGCTTCACACCACAAAAAGAACTTATCTGGCATCAATTACCACGAGTGAATTTGAAAAATGCCTTCCGGAAAAAAACTTCGTACGAATTCATAAATCCTATATTGTAGCTTTGGATAAAATTGAAGCTGTAGAAAAGGATTTTGTGATCATTAAAAAAGAGAAATTACCTGTTGGGATTACTTATAAAAGAGAATTATCTGACCGGGTAAAGAAAGAAAGTGAATAAAAAAAATATTATTTTTCATTATTTTTTAATTTTAAAGTAGTAAATTTACTACTTTAGTTCTGGGTTATTAATTTGAAAAATGATGAATTATGAAAAATCTTTTGCTTGTAGTTCTTTTTTTATGCAGTAGTTTTTTGATTGGGCAAAATGGAACTTCTCCTGATAAATTAGTTACGCCGCCAGAAAAAGTTTTATTCACTTTTCAAAAACAGTACCCTGGTAAAACTGCGGTTTGGGCGCTTAAATATGTTGGTGATGATGATGATGAAATTCGTTACGAGGGAAAATTTACAACAAATGAGAAAACAGAATCATTGGCCGTTTATGATAATTTAGGAGTTTTAAAAGCTTTTGAAACACAAATTCCACTTACTAAGCTTCCGCAGAAAGCACAGGCTTATTTAAAGAAAAATTACCCGTCGAATGCCGTACGTGAAATAGCAGTTGTTGTTGACGATAAAAACAAAACAACTTATGAAGTTGGAATACAAAAGAAAGGTCGATTTTATGATCTTGTCTTTGATCAAAATGGAGGATTTGACGTTGCAGTCGAGAAAGATTAAAACACGCTTGCTTACTAATTCAATTATATTTGAGACAATAAACCCGACAAATTTTAAAGTTTGTCGGGTTTTGTTTTTATTATCTGTAAAACCTTTAGGGCTTAATTTTGATGCTAAATTACAGCATCATTCCACCAGAAACTTCGATGCGTTGTGCATTGACCCAACGTGCTTCTTCTGTACATAAAAAGGCAACTACACCTCCAATATCGTCAGGTAAACCAACTCTTCCTAAAGCAGTTACTGACGCGATTTGTTGATTCATTTGCTCATTATCACGAACAACACCGCCACCAAAATCGGTTTCAATTGCACCTGGAGCCACAACATTTGCTCTAATTTTTCTGGGACCTAATTCTTTTGCCTGATATTTTGTTAAGGTTTCAATCGCGCCTTTCATCGAAGCATACGCAGCATAACCCGGAAATGAGAATCTTGCCAAACCTGTTGAAATATTTACAATTCCGCCACCGTCATTCATTACATTTAATGCTTTTTGTGTTAAGAAAAATGGGCCTTTAAATTGAATATTTGTCAATTGATCAAACTCTGCTTCAGTAGTTCCAATAAAAGAATTATGAATTCCTATTCCAGCATTGTTGATTAGAAAATCAATTTTATTAGTTTTAAAAGTGCTTTGTAATACTTCTGAAACATTCGTGAAAAAGCCATCAAAAGTGCCAGAGTCTGCAACATTTAATTGAAGTGAAGCGGCTTTTTGACCTAAACTCTCAATTTCTTTTACAACAGAATCTGCTTCTTCTTTTTTACTGTTGTAAGTAATAATAACATCGATTCCTTTTTTTGCAATCGCAATTGCCATATTTTTTCCTAAACCTCTGCTACCGCCTGTAACAAGAGCTATTTTTGTATTTACTGCCATTTTATAGTTGTTTATTGTTTACTGATTATTGTGAAAAGTGAAATATTTTTGGCATCTTACATTTCACATATTATATTTTACAAATTAGAATGTAATGCGGTAAAAGAAGCTTTTAGTTCCTGCACACTTGAATTTATTCTTGTTGTAGTTGTTCCAAAAGTTAGTTCGTCTTTCCCTTCTTTTAATTGTTCAAAAATAGATACGATAAAATCATCCACACTTGGATGTGCGTCGTGTAAACCAATACCTCCAAGATCAGTATTTAATGCTGGCGGAATGATTTCAATTACTTCAACGTTTCTTGTTTTCAGAATGTGGCGAAGCGAAATGGTGAATGAACGAAAAAATGCTTTTGTAGCTGAGTATACTGGGATTTTTGCAAAAGGCGAAAGGGCTAATCCTGAAGTAACATTCATTACTGTTGTAAGCGATTTTAACTGAATAAAAAGTGAAGTCAAATGCAATGGAGCTTCGATATTTGTAGCGAGTTCAGTTTTGGCGCTTTCAAAAAAATTTTCATCTGTAACCGAAACCCAATTTTGGATACCTGCGTTATTCACTAAGACATTTAAATCGGGATGATTTTCTGTGATCCATTCATAAAGTGCGATGCGTTCTGCTTCAATTGCTAAGTCACATACTTTTGTAATTACTGTTGGAAACTTTGCCTTGACTTCATTTAAAACAGATTCACGTCTACCGCAAATAATCACCGTATTATTTTCCTCAATAAATCTTTGAGTCAGTCCAAGTCCAATACCGCTTGCACCACCTGTTATTAGAATTTTGTTATTTGATAAATTCATCTTTTCGATCTTTTAAATTGATAAGACAAAGGTAGGAGGGAAGTAGAGTGGGGGAATTGTAAAAATCAAATCGATGTTTGCGAAATTCAAATCATGATAATAATAAATTTTCTAATTTTAATTCTCATTTTATGCTTTCCTGAGCGAAGTCGAAGGACACACGCTGTATAATGTCTTGTAAAGATTTAGCATGAGATCCTTCGACTTCGCTCAGGAGGACATACTTTGGGTTGCTATATTGCAAAACAACAACAATCTACAATCTAAAAGCTAAAGGCGTAAAAGACGTTTGTTTTTTAAAGAAATTTGAAAAATGCGCCAATTCTTCAAAACCTAAAGAAAAAGCAATTTCAGAGATATTCCAATCTGTTTGTTTTAAAAGAATTTTGGCTTCATTGATCAAGCGGTTGCTAATAAGTTCCGTTGTTGTTTTACCTGTGTTTTCTTTTAAAACTTTATTCAAATGATTTACATGTACTGATAATCTTTCAGCAAAATCTTTAGCGGTTCTCAATTCTAATCGCTGATTAGGAGATTCAATTGGGAATTGTCTTTCTAATAATTCAGCAAATAATGACGAAACTCTGGCTGCTGAATTATGTTTAGAATAAAGTGCAGTAATGGGTTGTAATTTTTGTCCAAAATGAATTAATTCGGCAACATAATTTCGAATTAAATCATATTTGTAAATATAATCAGAGTTGATTTCTTTTTGTATTTTGTTGAAAATCAATTCTACTTCCATAACTTCTTCATCCTTTAATTGAAAAATAGGATAACCATCTGAAGCAAAAATAGGGAGTTCGTCTAAATCAATTCCGCTTTTATTTTTTGATAAAAATTCGCTTGTAAAAACACAAAATTGCCCAGATTGATTGGTGTCTTGTGGAAGATAATTATACGGGATTTTTGGTGTAGCAAACAAAAGACCTTGTTTTTCAATTTCAATTATTTTGTCGGCATATTCAGCTCTGTTTTTACCTTTAATTAAGCTTATTTTGTAATACGCTCGTCTATCATAAGGCATAATAGATTTTCCTTGTAGACGCTCTAAAAGCTCTTTAATATCAAAAACATTAAAGTGACCAATTTCTTTTTGAATGTCATTTGGTAATAAAGAACTCGGTTCAATAGAAGAACCCTGAGTGATATCCTGATAAAATGAATCTAGAGATTTCATATAATTGAATTGTAAAATTCAAATATACGAAAAATAGGAAGTACTTTTTTATCGCACTTATTTTTGTCGTTTTGAGCAACGAGAAAGGACAAACTTTATGTAAACACTAAAAATCAAAATAAACTTCCTTGAATTAATTCAGGCTGTGTATTACCATTAAATGTAAAAGTGTCAATTACAAAAAACTGCTTTTTAATGGGGTCAAGTTCTCGTAATACAATAGAATTGCATAAAAAATCAATATTTATTGATGTGAAAAGTTGTGAAGCTATTTCAAGATTTTCCGGAGTTAATCTTCTGCCTATTGAAATATGTGGATCGTTACTTTTTTTTAGATTTGTAAGTTGAAGCGCTTCCTGAGTTTTTTTTAAGATAGGTTTTAAATTCACTTTTGAATCTTCGTTTGGAGCAATAAAAAACGCCCCATTTTCATACCTATTAAAATGCTTAAAATGCACTTGAAACGAAGTAAAAGAGTCGGTAATTTTAAAGAGTTTCAGTTTGATTTTCTCTAATTCATTTTCCGTTACTTTAAATTCGCAAATTGTAATATGTGCAACAGAATTTTTACTATTAAACCAGCCAATATTTGTTGCCAATTGCTCTTTCATCGATTTAATATGAGCAATTATATTTTCGGGCGGATAAATAGCTACAGAATAATGTTTCTCCATTGTTAGAGTTTGTTCTTTAAATGCAGGCGATGGTAAATTTCAGATTGAAGTAATCCGCTTCCTCCTCCAAAATGTTCTATAACTTCTATTTCTGGCTGATTTTTGAGACAAAATGAAGTAAATTCTTTCTCAACATGATCTTCGATTCCAGAACTTAGTAAAACAAAATCCAAGTTGTTTTTTAGAAAATATTCCTGAGCCAGTGTTTCATGATTAAAACCTATTGCATTCCAATTTTCGTTGGCATTTACTAATCTAAGTAAGATTTCCAGAATGGCCTCATTCTTTCCAAGTATTAAAAACTCTAATTTTTTCATAATTTTTTAGTTAACATTACAAATTTACTAGTTTCTAATTTGTCTTAACTTAATGTAGGACAAGAAATTGAAAAATTCGAAGTTTAATTAATTGCTAAGTTTTTGTTAGAATGTGGAAAACCGTAAGTTTTTTTTAATCAATGCTTGTAGTTTTGTGCTGTAGAAATCAATTTAATATGATGTTTTTACCTTTTTAAACAACATATAGATTTCTATGGTAACTGTTTTTGGAGAAACATTTTTACAATGAAAATTTGACATATTCATTTGATTGTGGATACAGCTTTGTATAAATTTGCAAGCATACAAAAGAGTCTAATTTTTAGTGGGTTTTTAGATTAAGTTATTAATATAACTGAATCTAAAAACCCTTTTTTTATTTTAAAAGTTATGGTTTTTAAGCCATTCTTCGCAATCTCTTGTCCAGAATTTGCTTGTGTCCTTTACACCTAGACCAAATCCATGTCCACCTTTTTCATATATATGTAATTCAGCAGGAACATTGTTATTTTTTAGAGCTAGGTAGTAATTAATACTATTTTCAGGTAAAACTGTTTTATCGTCTGTGGCGTGAATCAAAAAAGTTGGTGGAGTTTGTGGAGTAACTTTTTTCTCGTTTGAGAAAGAGTCAATTAACGCTTGTGAAGCATTATCACCCAATAAACTGATTTGAGATCCTTTGTGTGTAATGTCATTTTGCATTGAAATTACGGGATAAATTAATAGAGAAAAATCTGGACGAGCACTAATTTTTGAAGTCGACTCGTAAACTTTGTCGTCATAATGTGTCGCTAAAGTTGAGGCTAAATGTCCACCGGCAGAGAATCCTATTATTCCAATTTTGTTTGGATCAATATTATATTTTGCTGCATTTTGCCTTACATAACGCATTGCTTCTTGTGCATCTTGCAAAGGACCAATGTTTTTGTTCTTCATTATCTTGTCGTTTGGTAATCTGTATTTTACAACAAATGCTGCGATTCCTAAGCTATTAAGCCATTGTGCTACTTTAGTTCCTTCTTTATCTATGGCTAAATGTTGATACCCGCCACCAGGAAAAATAAGTACTGCAGTTTGATTTGGTTTATTCTCTTTTGGCAAAAAAATACTTAGAGTTGGAATTGTAACTAAGCTTGTGCTCTGAACTTTTCCTTCGCTAATAGACTCATTTTCTTTATAATCTGGGGCTTTAATTTCATCTGGAATTATTTTCCATAATTGAATTATTTGGTTTTGCGCTGTCATTTGATTAGTAATTCCTAAGAATAGAGTGAAAAACAGAACTGTTTTTGTAAAATAATTAGTTTTTAGAGTCTTCAAGGTAAGATGAATTAGTTGAGAGTTAATTTATTTGCTGATTTCAAAAATAGAAATTTTTCTGTGTCAATTTTATGACAAGTTGCAATTGTAACAAGATATTTTTATTACAAAAGAGTTGTTATTCGTTATAATTGTTTAAAAGTGGAAGTTTTTTGGACAATTTTGATACCCAAATCGGACGAATTTCACCTGTTGGTATTTAACAAATATATTGTTTAATATGTAATTTTGTGTTCTTTTTTTTAATCTATATGTTTATTTAATGAGTTAAAATAATTTTATATACAATTTATTTGGAATATAAAGATTTAAAACTATATTTGTGCAATCGATTACATTATTTTGATTTATAGTAATTAATACATTGATTTTAATCTAATTGTATTGATGCTTATAACAGAATAAAATTACCCAAAAAAAACTATAAATTTTTATAATAAACCATTACCATGAATCAAACAGATGCAGTTATTATGAGCCAAACCAAAAAATCTACAGGAAGCTATCGTTGGAGTATATGTGCGTTACTATTTTTTGCAACAACAATTAATTACTTAGACAGACAAGTACTTTCATTAACCTGGAGTGATTTTATTGCGCCTGAATTTCATTGGACAAATAATGATTATGGAAATATAACGGCTTTATTCTCTATTTTTTATGCTGTTTCGCTATTGTTTGCTGGTCGTTTTGTGGATTGGTTGGATACTAAAAAAGGATTTCTTTGGGCAATTGGAATTTGGTCTCTTGGGGCTTGTTTACATGCTTTTTGTGGTATTGCAACTGCCGGAATTATTACTGGAGACTGGTTTGTAGGTTTTGAAGGTGCTAGAGAAGCGATTCATCTTGTAAAAGATACAGGACTTGTAATTAACGTAAGTGTTACATTGTTCATTTTTGCTCGTTTTGTTTTGGCAGTTGGAGAAGCAGGGAATTTTCCTGCAGCTATTAAAACTACAGCTGAATATTTTCCTAAAAAAGACAGAGCATTTTCTACTAGTATTTTTAATGCAGGTGCTACAGTTGGGGCGTTGGCAGCTCCTATATCGATTCCGTTTATTGCAAAATCTTTCGGTTGGGAAATGGCATTTATTATTATTGGAGCCTTAGGTTTTGTTTGGATGGGATTTTGGATTTTCATGTATGATAAACCAGAAAAGCACCCAAAAGTTAGCGCTGCAGAATTAGAATATATTCAGCAAGATGATATTGCTGACAGTAAAATAGCAGGTTATGTGCCCGAAACAAGTACTAAAGTTTCGTTTGCAGATTGTTTTAAATACAAACAAACATGGGCGTTTGCTTTTGGTAAATTTATGACAGATGGAGTTTGGTGGTTCTTTTTGTTCTGGACGCCAGCTTATTTGAAGTCTGTATACGGAATGGAAGCTACAGATGCGGCATTACCATTGTTTGTTTTGTACATGATTACTTTACTTTCGATAATTGGAGGTTGGTTGCCAACTTATTTTGTTGAGAAAAAAGGAATGAATCCATACGAAGGAAGAATGAGAGCGATGTTGATTTTTGCATTTTTTCCACTATTAGCCTTATTGGCGCAGCCTTTAGGATATATTAGTTATTGGGTTCCTATTATTGTTATTGGAATTGCAGGTGCAGCGCACCAATCATGGTCGGCCAATATTTTTACCACAGTTGGCGATATGTTTCCTAAAAAAGCAATTGCTACTGTTACCGGAATAGGTGGATTAGCCGGAGGTTTAGGATCTACTTTAATCAACAAAGGATCAGGGCTTTTATTCGATTATACTCATAAAACATTTACAACAATAGATGGTTTACCATTTTTAGAAAAATTCCCTCAATTTACAACACAACCTATTCCTGAAACCTTTTTTAAAGAATTAGAAAAAACAGGAGTTGTTGTTTATGACGGAATTAATACTGGATATATGATTATTTTCTCTATTTGTGCAGTTTGCTATTTAATAGGGTGGGCAGTAATGAAAACGTTAGTGCCAAAATATAGTCCAATTACTAATCTGTAATATTTTATGTAACCAAACTAACTAACCAACCTTAAACCAACCAAAATCATGAATCAAGCTAATGCAGCAATCGGTAAATACCGCTGGACTATATGTAGTTTAGTATTTTTTGCAACTACTGTAAATTATCTGGATAGAAATGTAATAAGTTACCTAAGACCTTTTTTGGCCGAAGCTTTTCACTGGACACCAGAACAAGAGGTAATTGATTATTCGAATATTGAGTTGGCTTTTAAGATTGCGTATGCAATGGGAATGTTAGTCGCGGGTGGAATTATAGATAAATTAGGAACAAAACTAGGTTATGCAATAGCAACCGGTTTATGGAGTTTGGCTGCAATTGGACATGCTTTTGCAACCGGAACAGGAGGTTTTTTAATTGCACGTGTGTTTTTAGGAATTACGGAAGCTGGAAATTTTCCTGCTGCAATAAAGGCAACGGCTGAATGGTTTCCGCAGAAAGAAAGAGCGCTGGCTACTGGAGTTTTTAATTCGGGGAGTAATATAGGTGCTATTATTGTACCGCTATCTGTGCCTTTTATAGCAGAGAATTATGGTTGGCAATGGGCGTTTATTTTAACAGGAATCGTTGGTTTTATTTGGTTAGGATTGTGGTTTCTTTTTTATGAAGTACCACAAAAACAAAAACGTTTATCTCAGGCTGAGTTAGAATATATTACATCAGATCAAGTTGAAGTTGTTGAAGTTGAAGATACAGGGAAAGTTTCTTGGTTAAAATTGCTTTCATTTCGTCAGACTTGGGCTTTTGCAATTGGAAAATTATTGACAGATCCTGTTTGGTGGTTTTATTTATTCTGGTTGCCAGATTTTTTAATGAAACAATACAAGCTTACGGCAACCGAGATTATTTGGCCGTGTGCGTTAGTATATGTTATTGGAAGTGTTGGAAGTATAGGTGGAGGTTGGTTACCGTTAAGACTAATTAATAGTGGTTGGCCAGCTTACAAAGCCAGAAAAACAAGTATGCTTCTTTATGCATTTGCTGTTTTACCAGTTTTGTTTTCGCAATATTTAGGTTCAATAAATATGTGGTTGGCAGTTTTGGTTATTGGTTTTGCGGTTTCGGCACATCAAGCTTGGAGTGCTAATATTTTTACAACCGTTTCAGATATGTTTCCTAAAAAAGCGACTGCTTCTGTAACTGGAATAGGTGGAATGTTTGGAGCGCTTGGAGGTATTTTACTGACTTTAGTGGTTCAAAAAAATATGTTCGTTTATTATACTAAATTGGGTAAAATAGAAATAGGATATTTTATAATGTTTTGCATTTGTGGAGCATCATATTTAGTAGCGTGGTTTATAATGCATCTTTTGGTGCCACGCATGAAAAAAGTAGAATTATAGTTTATAAAAAATATAAATAAAAATAAATTTTGGTTTCAATTATGGTTTTTTAAAGATAAAAATCTAATTTTGTGCAATCGATTACATTAAATTAAAATTATGACAAAATATAGCTCAAGATACGCGTCAAGTCCAGAAGCAGTAAAAAAATATGATACACAACAATTAAGAGAAGAATTCTTAATTGATAACTTAATGCAAGAAGACGAAATTGTATTAACGTATTCTCATTACGATCGATATATAGCTGGTTCTGCAGTTCCTGTACAAGGAGATTTGACTTTAGAAAGCATTGATCCACTTAAAGCACCTTATTTCTTAGAAAGAAGAGAAATTGGAATTATCAATGTTGGAGGAAGTGGTTCTATAGTTGTTGAAGGAAAAACTTTTGAACTTGGTTTTAAAGATGCTCTTTACATTGGAAGCGGAAATAAAGAGGTAATCTTTAAAAGTAATGACAGTGCAAATCCAGCTAAATATTACATTAATTCTGCTCCGGCTCATACAACTTATCCAACCGTAAAAGTAAGTTTGGCAGAAGCTAATAAATTAGAATTGGGTACAGTGGAAACGGCTAATCACCGTACAGTAAATCAAATGATTATTGGTAGTGTTGTTACAACTTGCCAATTGCAAATGGGAATGACGGAATTAAGACCAGGAAGTGTTTGGAATACAATGCCAGCGCACGTACACGATCGTAGAATGGAAGTGTATTTCTATTTAGATATACCGGAAAATCAAGCAGTTTGTCATTTTATGGGACAACCGCAAGAAACAAGACATATTTGGATGAACAATCATCAGGCAGTTATTTCTCCGCCATGGTCTATTCACTCAGGTTCAGGAACGAGTAACTATACTTTTATTTGGGGAATGGCTGGTGAGAATTTAGATTACGGAGATATGGATGTTTGTAAAATCACTGAATTAAGATAAACAATTATGGCACACTCATTATTTGATATAAACGGAAAAGTAGCCTTGATTACAGGAAGTACGCACGGACTGGGAATGGCAATGGCAAAAGGATTAGGAGAGGCTGGAGCAACAATTGTTGTAAACGGAAACTCCTCTCAACAAAAAATTGATGATGCTGTAAAAGAACTTCAAAGTCAAGGGATAAATGCAGTTGGATATAAGTTTAATGTAACAGAGGAGCAAGAAGTTATTGAGGCGGTTCAGAAAATTCAAAGTGAGGTTGGACCAATTGATATTTTAATTAATAACGCAGGAATCATCAAAAGAATTCCTTTACTGGATATGGATGTGGCTGATTTTAAAGAAGTCATTGATATTGATTTAGTAAGTCCTTTTATCGTTTCAAAGCATGTTGCCAGAGGAATGATCGAAAGAAGACAAGGAAAAATAATTAACATTTGCTCGATGATGAGCGAATTGGGTCGTAGTACTGTTGGCGCTTATGCTGCTGCAAAAGGCGGTTTAAAAATGTTGACTAAAAATATGGCTACAGAATGGGCAAAATACAATGTTCAAATCAACGGAATAGGACCAGGTTATTTTGCTACTGAACAAACAAAACCTATTAGAGTCGACGGACATCCTTTTAATGATTTTATCATTAGCAGGACTCCAGCTGCAAAATGGGGAGATGCAGGTGATTTAGCAGGAGCAGCTATATTTTTATCATCAAAAGCAAGTGATTTTGTCAATGGACATATTTTATACGTAGACGGTGGAATACTGGCTACAATTGGTAAACCATCAAACGAATAATTATTTCAATTACATTAAAAAGACATGAGTGCAAATCAAACATTTATAAACGATAATTTTCTTCTTGAAAATAAATTTGCTGAAGAGTTATACCATAATTACTCAAAAAATCAGCCTATCATAGATTACCACAATCATTTGAATCCTCAGTTTATTGCTGAAGATAAAATTTTTGACAACATAACTCAAGTTTGGATAAACGGAGATCACTACAAATGGCGTGCAATGCGTACTTTGGGGATCAACGAACAATTTGTAACAGGAAACGGATCTGATAAAGATAAATTTCTAAACTGGGCAAAAACAGTTCCGTACACAATGCGTAATCCGTTGTATCACTGGACGCATTTAGAATTAGCACGTTATTTTGATATTTACGATTTGTTGAATGAAAAATCGGCAGAGAGAATTTATATCGAAACAACTGAGAAAATTAATTCTCAGGCATACAGTACACAAAACTTACTTAAAAAAGTAAACGCTGAATTAGTTTGTACTACCGAAGATCCAATTGATAGTTTAGAGTTTCACCAGAAACTTGCAAAAAATCCTATTGGAACTAAAATGAGTACGGCTTTCAGACCTGATAAAGCTATCTTAATTTCTAATGATGGTTATAATGCATATCTGGACACATTAGGGGATGTGTCCGGAGTTGCAATTAACACGTATGCAGATTTATGCAGTGCGTTAAGAAACCGAATTGAATTTTTTAATCAAAACGGTTGTAAATTGAGTGATCATGGTTTAGATCAAATTTATTTTGAGGAATTTACAGAATCAGAAGTTGCTTCAATTTTCAAAAAGAAAAGAGAAAACAGAATTATTTCTCCTGAAGAAGGATTAAAATTCCAAAGTGCTATTTTACAATTCTTATCAGAAACCTATCATGAATTTGGTTGGGTACAGCAATTTCACTTAGGAGCTTTAAGAAATAATAATGCTCGTATGCATAGAATTTTAGGTCCTGATACTGGCTGGGATTCTATTGGAGATTATCCTCAGGCACAAAAATTATCAAGCTTTTTAAATGCTTTAGATAGTAAAGATAAATTGACTAAAACAATCATTTATAACCTAAATCCTGCCGACAATGAAGTAATGGCAACCATGATTGGAAACTTCAATGATGGAAGCGTTCGCGGAAAAGTACAGTTTGGATCTGGTTGGTGGTTTTTAGATCAAAAAGATGGAATGACAAAACAATTAAACGCCCTTTCAAACATGGGATTAATTAGTTGTTTCGTTGGAATGTTGACAGATTCAAGAAGCTTCTTGTCTTTCCCAAGACACGAATATTTCAGACGTATTTTGTGTAATCTTCTTGGAGACGAAATCAAGCGTGGTGAACTTCCTAATGATATGGAATGGATTGGAAAATTGGTTTCTGACATTTCATATAACAATGCAAAAGAATATTTCAAATTTTAGTTACGAGGAAAGAAAATAGAGGAAAGAAGATAGAAGAAAGAGGATTGAATTTTAGAATCGCTTAATTTTTTTAATCACTAGAATCTGTGGCAAAAAATAAAATAATATGAGTAAAGTAGTTGCATTTGGCGAAATTATGTTGCGCCTTTCTACAGAGAGACACTTGCGTTTTTCGCAATCTACAGCATTTGGTGCTACGTACGGAGGTGGAGAGTTTAACGTATGTGTTTCTTTGGCAAATTACGGCGTGAATGCTGAATTTGTTACAAGATTGCCTGAAAACGAAATTGGTTTTTCTGCATTAAGAGAAATCCGTAAAATGAACGTAGAGTCTAATAACATCGTTTATGGAGGCGAACGTTTAGGTATTTATTTCTTAGAAACCGGTGCAGGAACACGTGGGAGTAATGTAGTATATGATCGTGCATATAGCTCGATGGCAACTATTGAAAAAGGTATTGTTGATTGGGAAAAAGTATTAGAAGGTGCAAGTTGGTTTCATTGGAGTGGAATTACTCCAGCGATTTCTCAAAGTGCTGCCGAAGCTTGTTTAGAGGCAATTAAAGTTGCTCATAAACTTGGAATTACAATTTCGTGCGATTTAAATTATCGATCAAAATTGTGGCAATACGGTAAAACGCCAAGCGATGTTATGCCGGAAATGTTAAAGTATAGCAATGTTATTTTAGGAGATATTGATACCGCTTATTTTATGTTAGGAATTCCAAAAGTAAATCCTAATTATCAGGATGAGAAATCCCTTCCTGTTTTATACAGTAAGTTGTTTGATTTGATTCCGAATTTAAAAACCGTTGCGACAACTTTACGTTATTCTGTAAGTGCATCGCACCAAAGAATTGGAGGTATTTTGTTTGATGGAAAAGCAATTTATCAAGCTGCGGTAAAAGAAGTTACTCCTGTTGTAGACAGAGTAGGAAGTGGAGATGCTTTTATGGGCGGATTGATTTACGGATTGCAGCAATATCAAAATAATAATCAAAGAGCTTTAGACTTTGCAGTTGCGGCTTGTTGTTTAAAACACACGATTGCAGGAGATTATAATTTAGTTACTTTAAAAGAAGTTGAAAATATGATTGATGGTGATGGTTCAGCATTAGTATCAAGATAATTAAAATAAAATGGCAAAATATTCAAGAATAGAGGTGGCTTTACAAATGAAAGAGAACGGAATGGTTCCGTTGTTTTTTCATTCAGATTTAGAAATCAGTAAGAAAGTATTAAAAGCATGTTATGACGGTGGAGCCCGATTAATGGAATTTACAAGCAGAGGTGATTTTGCTCATGAAGTTTTTGGAGCTTTAAACAAATATGCTTTGGCAGAATTGCCGGGAATGATGTTGGGTGTAGGTTCGATTACAGATGCTGCGGCAGCATCGTTATATATGAGTTTAGGAGCTAATTTTATTGTGACACCCGTTTTTAGAGAAGACATTGCTATCGCGTGCAACAGACGTAAAGTATTGTGGTCGCCAGGTTGCGGAACGCTTACGGAAATTGCAAGAGCTGAAGAATTAGGTTGCGAAATTGTAAAATTATTTCCCGCTGATATTTATGGGCCAGAGTTTATTAAAGCGATCAAAGGACCATGTCCGTGGACAAACATAATGCCAACCGGAGGTGTTTATCCAACGGTAGAAAGTTTGACTTCGTGGCTTAACGCAGGAGCAACTTGTGTTGGAATAGGATCGCAATTAATTTCAAAGGAGATACTGGATAATAAGGATTTTGACGGATTAAAAACAAAAGTAAGTCAAGTGCTTGATATCATTAAAAATATTAAAAATAAATAAGGAGTAATCATGCCAATTCCTTATTTACATGCGTTTTTTTTAGATTTTAGAGATTGTAATTGAGCATTACGCTTGAAAAATAAATTTTGTCATTCCTCACAGCAAAATTTATTTTACTCACTCGAGTGTAATGTTTCTTTTACAGTTTAAAAAAAGCTAATAACAGAATAAGGTATTTAATGTGATTATTTAAAACACTTTAAAGAAATTTTAAAATGAAAAAATTAAATAGAATAAATACAGGATTAGAAAAGTTACAGCCAATTAAGGTAGTTCAGTTTGGAGAAGGTAATTTTTTAAGAGCTTTTGTTGATTACGCTTTTCATAAACTAAATAAAGAAGTTGATTTTAATGCCGGTATTGCAATAGTTCAACCTTTGAAAGACGGTATGGTGAACCTTATTAATGAGCAGGAAGGTCTTTATACCTTGTTTATGAATGGAATTAAAAAAGGCGAGAAGATACAAGATATTGAGTTGATTACTAATATTGTAAAAACGATAAACCCATATACTGAATTTGCAAATTATTTGGCTTTAGCCAAAGAAGAAGAACTTCAGTTTATTGTTTCTAATACTACTGAAGCCGGAATTGAATTCATCGAAAGTGATACTCCAGACATGCAGCCGCCGGTGTCATTTCCTGCAAAGTTGACTGTTTTATTATATGAAAGATTTAAACATTTTAATGGAGATGCTTCCAAAGGAGTAACAATCATTCCTTGTGAATTGATTGATTATAACTCAGAGACGCTGAAAAAATACATTTTGCAATATTGCGATACGTGGAAGTTAGAAGATGCATTTAAAACTTGGGTATCAGATGCTTGTACATATCACAGTACTTTGGTTGACAGAATTGTTCCCGGATATCCAAGAGCTGAAATTGAAGAATACAATAATAAGTTAGATTACCAAGACAATTTAATTGTTGCTGCTGAACCTTTTTTCCTTTGGGCTATTGAAGGTGGAGATGATTTAAAAGCAAAATTGCCTTTTCATAAAACGAATTTGAATGTAAAAATCGTTGACGATATACGTCCCTTTAAAATGATTAAAGTTCGTATTTTAAACGGTGCGCACACAGCAATGGTTCCTTTTTCACTTTTGTATGGTAACAAATTAGTAATGGAAACTGTTGACGGAGATTTTACAGGAAAATTTGTCAATAGCGTTATTGGTGAAATTAGTGAAACTCTTGATATGGATAAAAATGAAATTACGGCCTATTCTGAGGAAGTAATGGATCGATTTAAAAACCCATTTATCAAACATGCACTTGCTGATATAGCATTAAATTCTGTTTCGAAATTCAAAGTAAGAGTTTTGCCTAGTTTATTAGGATATTATAAAGCTAACAAAAAATTGCCTGTTAATTTGACTTTTTCATTAGCGAGTTTAATTCGTTTCTACAAAGGAACATGGAATGGTCAAAGTTTACCGGTTAAAGATGGTGAAGATATTGTTTCGTTTTTTGATGGTTTATGGAAATCAGATGATTATGAAAAAATAGCTAGACTTACATTGCAAAACAAAAGTTTCTGGGATGAAGATTTAACTGAAATTCCGGGATTAACAAAAGCGATTACAATTGCTTTAGAAGAAATTGATTCAAACGGTGTTGAAGCCGGTTTTGCTAAGTTTCAGGAAAGAATAAAATAAAAAGATACAAAGAACATAGAACAAGGGTTAATTATGGCAACGCAAAAAAAATTAATAAAAGTTCACCCAACCGACAATGTTGCGGTTGCTTTGGTGAATCTTACAGCAGGCGAAGTAATTGATTTTGAAGGAGAATCAATTGCTATTGAGTCTGATGTAAAGATGAAACATAAGATTGCAATGGTTCCTTTTGATATAGGAGACAGAATCATTATGTACGGAGTTTTGGTTGGAAAAGCAAGTGCACGAATCGAAAGAGGAGGGTTGCTTTCTACAGTCAACGTAAAACATGAAAGTGATAAAGTAACCGGTAAAACGGAAACTATTGGATGGACTGCTCCAAATATTGATAAATGGAAAGACAGAACTTGGCAGGGATATCATAGAGAAGACGGACAAGTAGGAACTGAAAACGTTTGGTTGTTTTTTCCGTTAGTATTTTGTGAAAACAGAAACATCGAAATATTAAAAGATATTTTCGAAAAAGAGTTGATGAAACCTAAAGAAAACGATTATCAATTGTTATTGCGTTCTTTGGTAAAAACAGAAACTGGCGGTGCTGGAAACGAAGCAGCTTCAAATGATGCTAACTTGTTTAATAACATCGAAGTGAAATTCATTACACACCAAGGAGGTTGCGGAGGAATTCGTCAGGATTCGCATAGTTTAGCCAAGTTATTGGCTGGTTATGTAAATAATCCAAACGTAGCTGGAGCAACAGTTTTGAGTTTAGGTTGTCAAAACTTACAAATTCAGATCTTTAAAGATGCTCTGGATGCGATAAATCCAAACAGTAAAAAGCCTGTTTTAATTTACGATCAACAAGCTATCGGAACAATCGAAACAATGTTGAGTAGTGTGGTAAAAGATACTTTCGAAGCGATTAAAAAAGCAAATGAAATTAAGAGAGAACCAGCTCCATTGTCTAAATTAAGAATAGGATTGGAATGTGGTGGATCTGATGGATTTTCGGGAATTTCAGCTAATCCAACATTGGGAGTATTATCAGATCATTTAGTTGCTTTAGGAGGTACTACAATTCTTTCTGAATTTCCTGAATTATGTGGAGTAGAGCAGGAATTAGTTAATCGTTGTATAGATGATAAGGATGGAAAACGTTTCCTAGACTTAATGCAATGGTACGAAAAAACAGTTGTAGATGCAGGTTCAGGATTTGACATGAATCCTTCTCCGGGTAACATTAAAGACGGTTTGATTACAGATGCAATGAAATCGGCTGGTGCTGCTAAAAAAGGAGGAACTTCACCAATTACAGGTGTTTTCGATTATGGAGAATATATTAATGAACCAGGATTTACATTGTTATGTACGCCAGGAAATGACGTTGAGTGTACTACTGCAATGGTTGGTTCTGGTGCAAATATGGTGTTGTTTACAACAGGTTTAGGAACTCCAACAGGAAATCCAAT
>Ga0302173_10000438_pt1 | contig 22675 bp, 18 predicted proteins | sample I_Fen_N3_1_FD_198785 | JGI IMG/M metagenome (GOLD analysis project Ga0302173, IMG submission 198785) | Peat permafrost microbial communities from Stordalen Mire near Abisko, Sweden - I_Fen_N3_1 | ecosystem: Environmental > Terrestrial > Soil > Wetlands > Permafrost | place: Sweden: Abisko... | reverse complement strand
ATTCCACCTGAGGAGTACGGTTTTCATTACTGGAACTCAAAGGAATTGACGGGGATTTATACAAACGGTGGATCATGTGGTTTAATGCGATAATACGCGCGAAATCTTACCATTCCTTGCATTTTAGTGTAATTTTAAAAATTATTATTTTTAAATAAACTTTAACAGGTGCTGCATGGCTGTTTTCAGTCCGTGTCGTGAGATGTCGGGTTAATTCCTGAAACGGGCGCAACTCTTGTTCTATGTTGGTACTTTTTTAAAAAACAACTCTTAGAAGACTGCTGTTTATAAAACAGAGGAAGTAGAATGATAACAAGTCTTTATGGCCCTTATGGAATTGGGCTACACATGTGATACAATGGTAAAAACAAAAAGTAATGCAATAAAGTGATTTAAAGCAAATCTTAAAAAATTATCTTGTTCGGATTGTAGACTGTAACTCGTCTACATAAAGTTGGAATCGTTAGTAATCGCATATCATCACGCTGCGGTGAATACTGTACCTGAATCTTGCACACACCGCCCGTCAAATGCTAAGATGGAGATCGGCCTGAAGTTATTTTTGTTTTTAATTTTTAGTACTATATTTTTAAACATTTATAAAAAGCTTTATTTTTAATAAAAAAAATTAGGGTCAATTTTGAAATTGGGATTAAGTCGTAACAAGGTAATGGTACGGGAACGTGCTGTTGGAAGAAAAACGTTTTTATAAGCTTCTTAATCAGTATTATACTGGTTTTACTGCATTTTTATATTTATTTAGAGATGCTCGATGATTTATTAGAAAGAGAATTTTGAAATTTGTTTGACGTATATTTTTTAACACTACGAAAAATTTAAGAAGAATTTTAAGCTGCGAGAAACTATAGAGGTATTTTCAAAAAAATTGAAATTTTGCACACAAAAAATAGATTCATTATACAGATGAAACGAATGCTCCAAGCGCTTAAAAAAGATTTTACAGCTCTTGTAAACTCAGATTCGACAGATTACTTAGAAATGTCCAGACCAAAACTTTTTTTATTTAGGCTGACAGCATTTTTTGTGTTGATCATGTTTTTTTATTTTTATTATTGTTCTTGTTTACTAAATACAACATTTTTTTGAAAAATTATTAAAAGCGCGTATTTTTTTTCTTGATTTCGTATTTTTTTTAATAGTCTAAATTTGGACGCAAATAAATCTAGCTTGGAAGGATATTTGCTTGTCTATTACATCTTTTTTATCTTGATTTTAATAGCTTCAAGAATAATAGTGTTTTGCCTTCAATTTTTATGATATACTTTTTTTTTGTAGCGCGTTGTTCTAAGAACTAACAAAAGATTTACGTTTAATTAAATAAAATAAATGGAAAAGTGGCTGAGTTGGCTTAAAGTATTAATTTGCTAAATTAACATACAAAAACTGTATCGCAGGTTCGAATCCTGTCTTTTCCACACTTAAGTTTACACTTTTGGTTATTTATAATTTAAGTTTTTTAGGTAGTATAATTAAAATTTTGTTTTTTTGTACTTGCATTGCTTATATCTATTGCTTTTTTTATTTTAGCTGAAAGAAAAAGGGGTTCAAACGTTGTTGGTTTATTTATTTTTATTCCTATCATATTAACTATAGTATTGTAAATAAAAAATTAGTTTTATACTCTATTCTGTCTCAAGATATTTTAATCCGTTTTTAATAATAAATCATAATATTAATTTATCTAAAAAAACAAAAAATAGGCCTTTTTAACCCAGTAAATATAAGGGTAAAATTCTGTAAAAACCCGCGTTTTTTATATTCCTGATAAACACCCTCCCTATGGTTTTTATGCAGCATGCCAATAAACCCAACAAAACCTGGGGATATTGTCTAAGCAAAATAATAAATAATTTTATTTATTATTTCGAAAAATAAAAAATCTTATTTATGTTTTTTTACAAAAAAAACGAAAAAAGCAAAAATCAGGCCTTTTTAACCCAGTAAATATAAGGGTAAAATATTGTAAAAACCCACATTTTTCGTATTCCTGATACCCCCCCTATGGTTTTTCACAACATGCCCACGAACCCAATAAAAACCTAAGAATATTTTTTATGCAAAAACAAATAAATTATAGTTATATTTTACTGAAAAATGAAGACCACTCTTAATAGAGAGATAATAATATATATATAGGACTAATAAAACTTTTTTAAATAAAAATCTGAACAGGAGTCGAACCTGCTTTTTAAAATTTGCAATTTTATACATTGCCAATATGTTATCAGATCACATGTTAATTTTTTTTATTTCAGAAAATATTATTTTTTAAATTCATGTCTCGTTTACTGGGTTATTGGTAACTATTATAATGGCAACCAAGGATCATCTTTTTTACTAACCTTTTTTTTTTTTTTTGTGTCTGTATGTAATACAACATAATTCGTGTATTTTCGTCAATAATATATTCTTTTTACAGAATTTTTTTTTTTAAAAGAGGGTACGATTTTGATTTTAGCAAAACCAAAAAGAGGAATTTTTTTCAAAAAAAACGATTTTTTATAAAATAACACTTCAAAAACTGTTCTTTTTGATACAATAAAACTATACAGTAGATTTTGTTTTTCAGCTAGTGGTAGTTTTTTTAAAAAAAAAAATTTTTTTAATCTGGGTAAAAGAACATCTAAAAATATTCTTAGAACAGTTTGTATTTTTCAATTATTATACAAACGAAAAAGACTTCTTTTAAATTTTCGAACTTGACTTCCAGGAAGAAAGCATCTAACTCCCCCGGTATGAACATTATATCCAGATTTTCCAGGATTAAGTATAAACAAGGTATGAAATTTTTTACAGTGTATTAATCTATAAAAATTTTTTACAACATTGGTAATGTTCATATTTTTTTTTTGTCTAGTTGATAAAAAACTTTTCAGATACAAAGTAGTAGAAAAATTTACTTTTAAAATTTTTTGTTTAGTTAAAAATATTGAACTACCGCAAGAGCCTTTTTGAAAAGCAATAGGGTTAATTTCACTATTATTATCTACATTAAAAATATGTTTTAAAGGTTTAAACCTTTTGATTTGTTTGATATATTTTTTTGATAAAAATTTTTGTGTTAAAAAATTTTTATTTTCTAAATTTAAATAAAAAATACTTTTCATACTTAAAAATAATTAATTCACATTTTAAATCCGAAAGCTCCATAGCGGTTGTACGTGTGTAATTTAGCGTAATGTATATTTGCATCAATTTTTTGACAAGGTATTAAACCTGATAATAATTGCATGCGACCTTTGCGAGGTTTTCCTTTTAATTTTCCACATAAAATAAATTTTACTCCTTGTATAAAATTAATATTTCTAAAATTCTTTTTTAATAAGCTTTTTTTTTTTTTTTTACTTATTAAAAATTTTGATGTTAGTTTTTTAAATAAAGTTTTTAAAAAAAAAAAAACTACTGTGTTTATATTTCAACAGTATTGTAAAAATTTGTCCTAAAATTAAAATATAAGTATGCACCTTCAATTTTTTTGTTATTAATAATGAGTTAAGATTTAAAAAATCGGAAAATAAGTCATTTCGTCGAGTGAAAAGATTTTTTTTAAACCTTTTAAAAATTTTTAAAAAATGATAAACAATAAAAATTTTAATTTTTTTATTTAAATTTAAAATAAATCAAGCAGTAATGTTTTTTTTATTTTGTAAATTTTGAAATAATAAAGCTATATTATTATAGTTTTTTTTATTTTTTTTTAAAAAATTTATTTTTTTAGAGTCATAAAGTTTTATTTTTCTATGACGAAAAAAAATTTTTAAAAATATAAAAAGCGTATTATTAATATTGTTAATATTAACATCACATAGTAACATTTCTTTTTGAAAAAAGGCTGTTTTTAATGCTTGAAGCACAGTAAACGCTGCGACAAAACTGCGCTTGTTTGTGCTGTTTTCGTTGATTTTCATTTTCATTTTATGAAGTCTTTTAAAGAAAATTTACCAAATTTTGGGTAAATGTTAATATACTAACAAGAGTAATATTTTTATAAATAAACAAAAAATTACATAGTAGAGGAAAGGGGTGGGCTATAATTGTATTTTACTGAAAAAAAAGTCCACACGCTGAAAAATGAAAATATGATGTAAAAAATGAAGGATATACTCCCATAAGGAAAATAAAAATAACAATTGGCAATAGTATTATAAATTCTCGTTTATTTAAATCTTTAAATTTTAATGTATAATTTATTTTAAAATTACCAAATATAATTCTATTATACAATCATAGCGAATATGAACCGCATAAAATAATACCCAAAGCACTAAAAACACAAGCAAAAATATTATTTTTATAAATGCCTATTAAAATTAAAAATTCTCCAACAAAACTGCTAGTACCGGGTAAAGCTATGTTTGCCAGTGTAAAAATTAAAAAAAAAGTAGAAAAAATAGGCATTGTATGTACCAAACCCCCGTAATAATAAAGAAATCGTGAATGATATCTATTATATAAAATACCAATTAATAAAAACATACCGCCAGCAACAAAGCCATGACTTAAACTTTGTAGTAAAGCACCTTCCAGCCCTATTGTATTAAAACTAAAAATTCCTAAAGTTACCATATTCATATGCGCCACGGAAGAATAAGCAATAATTCTTTTCATATCTGTTTGTCTTATTGCTGTTAAGGAAGCATAAATAACGCCAATGATAGATAAAAGATATATTAATGGTGAATAAAACAGGGAAGCATCAGGAAATAATATAAAACTAAATCTTAAAAACCCATAAACACCTAATTTTAATAAAATACCTGCAAGTAGAACAGAACCAACAGTAGGTGCTTCTACATGTGCTTCAGGTAACCAAATATGGAAAGGAAACATAGGTATTTTTGAAGCAAAGGAGAAAAAAAATGTTACTCATAAAAAAAGTTGTTCATTTTCTGTAAATTTTCATGAACTTAAATATTCTAGATTTAAAGATCCAACTACTACATAAATATATAAAATACTTATTAACATTAAAATAGAACCGCATAAAGTATAAAAAAAAAATAAATATACTGCTCTTATTTTTCTTTCACGAGACCCGTATATACCAATAATTAAAAACATAGGTATTAATATTGCTTCAAAAAAAATATAAAAAATAAATAAATCTAGCGTTGAAAAAATTATCAATAAAAAAAGTTCTATTAAAAATAAATTTATAATATACTCCCTAAAAAAAATATCCTCCCAAATAAATAAAATACAAATAAAAATTAAAAATGCACTTAAAAAAAAAAAAAAAATTGAAATACCATCAAGTCCAAATAAATATATTAAATTTAAAAAGTCTGAACCTATAGTCAATGCTATAACATTTTGAAAAAAATATTGATTAGTATCAAAATTAGCAACTAGTAGTGTTGAAAAAAAAAAAACTAAACCTGATGATATTAAAGCAAAAACTTTAATTTTTTTTAAATCTGTTTTTTTAAAAAAATATAGAAAAAAAATACTTGAAAAAAGAATAAAATAAATAATAATTAATAGCATAAATTTGTTTTTTTGTTATCTGTCTATTTCACCGAATACGATATCTTGTGTACCTATAATGGTAACAACGTCCGCAATCATATGGCCTTTGGCCATTACGTTTAAAGCCTGTAAATGCCCGAATCCTGGAGCTTTTATTTTACATCGAAATGGTTTGTCTGTTTTATTAGATATTAAGTAAACACCAAATTCACCTTTTGGTGCTTCAGTGGCTGCATATGTTTCCCCAAAAGGAAGAATTAATCCTTCGGTATAATATTTAAAATGATGTATCACTGCTTCCATTGAATTTTTTATTTCTGCTCTAAAAGGAGGAGAAATTTTATAATTTATATTTCTAGTAGGACCGCTTTCAATTAAGCTAATAGTTTGTTTAATTATATTTAATGATTGTCGCATTTCTTCTACACGTATCAAATATCTATCATAACAATCTCCGGCGTTTCCGACAGGCATATAAAAATTTAATTCTGAATAAATTTCGTACGGTTGAGCTTTTCGTAAATCAAAGGGAATACCAGATCCTCTCAACATAACACCGCTAAATCCCCAATCTAAAGCGGTTTTAGCTTTTACAACCCCTATTTCAACTAAACGTTCTTTTCAAATTCGATTTTCTGTTAACATTTCTTCCATTTCATCCAATCTTAAAGCAAATTGTGAAAGAAATATATATAAATCATCTAAAAACCCAAGAGGGATATCATTGCTAACGCCACCTGGACGAATATATGCAGCATGCATTCTAGCACCGGAAACTCTTTCATAAAATTCCATTAATTTTTCTCTTTCTTCAAAAGCTCACAAAAAGGGTGTCATTGCACCAACGTCCATAGCATGGCAACCAACAGCCAATAAATGATTTAAAATTCTAGTAATTTCAAGAAAAACAACTCGAATTATCTGCGCACGTCTTGGTACTTTTATATTTCCTATTGTTTCAACAGCCAAAGAATACGTATGTTCTTGTGCCATCATCGAAACGTAGTCAAGTCTATCAAAATAGGGCAATGCCTGTAAATACGTTTTATATTCAATTAATTTTTCGGTCCCACGATGTAATAAACCAATATGAGGATCAGCATGTTTAACTACCTCACCGTCTAATTCTAAAATTAATCTTAATACACCATGCGCTGCTGGGTGTTGTGGCCCAAAATTTATAGTAAAATTTTTGAGTTTTTTATTTAATTCTTTTTTTTTTAATCTCATTGATGCTATCAAGAACTTTCAAAAGAAAAAAATCTAAATTCTTGAGATAATTCAATTGTCTCAACGATTATACGCTTTTTATTTTGATCATAACGCAATTCTATAAAACCAGATAACGGGTAATCTTTTCTCATGGGAAAACCCTCAAATCCGTAATCTGTTAAAATTCTTCGTAAATCTTTATGATTTTTAAAATATACTCCATATAAATCTCAAATTTCTCTTTCTCATCATCCAGCGTTTTGATAAACATTAGTTACAGAATTAATAGGTGTTATTTCATTAACAAAGGTTTTTACTCTAAGGCGAGAATTAAAAGTTAAGCTTAATAATTCATAAACAACACTAAAACGGTATTTTGAGTATAAAAAATCTACTCCAGAAATACACGACAGTATACAAAATTGGTAGTTTAAGTGGTGTTTTAAACAACTTAAGGTAAAAAAAACTTGGTTGTGTACTAAAAAAATACTTTTCTCAGACTTACAAAAATTGTCTGCAATAGAAGGAATGATTTGATTTAATTCATTTAAAATTTTCATTATATATATATTATTATTTTTTATAATGCTAGATTATTTTAACCTGAAATAAATATATTTTTAAGAAATTTGATCTTCTAATTTTTAGTACTTTTTGTCTTGTTTTTTTTTGTACTAACTATTAATAAAATGATTATTGATATTACAAAATTCTGAAAAATAAGATGTGCGATTTTATTAAAATAATAATAAGCTCCAAAATTGATTTCATCTAATTATTTGTTTATTTAAAACTTAAAGTAGGTAATTTTTAGTAAACATAAATCAGTAAAGAGCTTTTTAAATTATTTTATTAAAAAATTTTAATATGTTAAAGAAATAATTTGACATAAAAAGTAGAAATCTGTTGGATAAAATAAAATAAAAATTAATAAAAATAAGAATAAAATAAAAATAAAATAAATTTTTTGATAGTGATTGTTTATAAAAACAATTTGAAATACTTCTTCTTTGTTTTTATTTTGTAACTTTTTTTCAAAGAATAATGTTTTTAATATTCTGATATAATAAAAAACAGAAATCGAACTTATTACTATTAATAAAACGGCATATACTAATTTATTTTGTCCCACAAGTTCTAAAATTATAACAACTTTTGCTCAAAACCCAGTAAAAGGTGGAATACCCGCAATGGAAAAAAAAATAATTAATAAAGATACAGCTCAAATTGGATTTTTTGTAAAAAATCCTGATAAACCTGTTAAATAAAAACTATTTGAATAAACAGAATAAAAAGTGTTGATTTTATTTTGATAAGTATAAAAAAAAGTAATATGTCCTCAAATTAAAAAAGAGGTTATCAAATAAATAATTAAAAAAATAAATACACTAGAACAACCATCTGTAGAGTTTAAAGACAAACCTGATACTATAAAGCCGATTTGAGCGACGGAACTAAAAATAATTAACCCCTTTAGTCGTTTTTGATAAAGTGAAAAAATAGTTCCTACAAAACAAGAAAAAACACCTAAAAAGAGTAAAATTTCTTCAAAATTAGAAGTAATTGTTCCCAGACAAAACAATCATTTAGAGAAAAAAAAAATTAAACCTATTTTAGGAATAATAGAAAAAACAATTGTTGAACTTAAAGGCGCACCTTCATAAACATCCGGGGCTCAAAAATGAAAAGGGGCGCAAGCTATTTTAAATAAAATAACAATAACTACAAAAATTCCCCCATAATTTATAATTAAATTCAAATTTGAATTAAAAAATCCAAAAGATAAAATATTATAAATTTCAGGTAAACTTAATGTACCTAAACAAGAGTAAAAAATTACCATACCAAACAACAAAAAGGCTGACATAAATGAGCTTAATAAAAAATATTTTAAACCAGCTTCCGTAGAAAATGCCGATTTTCTATTAAAAATGGACAGCACGTAGAAACATAAGGTTTGTAGTTCAATAGTTAAATAAAAAAAAATTAAGTTTTGTGTACTTACCAATAATAGTAATGATAATAAAGATAATAAAAAAAAACTAAAGAATTCATAAAAATTTAATTTTTGTAAAAATAAAGCGGGTAAAATTATTAATGATAATACAGAACCAAATAAAAGAATTAACAATTTTGTATATTTACCAGCGATGTTGATAAATAAAATATACGCAAAAGAAAATAACTCTATTTCTGAATTAAACACCAATAAAAAAACAAAAATTAAAATAAAAATTGTTTGATAACACACATCTTTTACAAGAATGGGAAAATTGTTTTTAAAAGCATTAATTGTACTCGCAAAAGATAAAAGTTGTAGCATGATACTCGTAGTTAAAAAAATTTCTGAAATAAAACTGAAAAACAACATTTAAATTAAACGTAACTCGAGATTTTGCTTAAAAACATATCTAATTCGATTATATAAAAATAAAAAATTTCATATTCATTTTTTTTACAAAAGCAATAAATACCATAAAATTTATTTTAAAACTAAAATTTGAAACAGATTATAAAATAATTAATACAAATAAAATAAAAAAAAAAACATAAAAAAACATAAAAACAATTAAATAAGATATTATTCTTATTAATGAATCTTCAATTTCATCTAGCGAAGAATCCTTATCATCAGTAGAATTTATAAAATATTTTTTATTTTTTTGAAATATTTTTTTATTTTTTAAAATTAAATTTGTTAAAAATGAGGGGGTTGCTTTTTGGCTAGAAAGCCAAAGGTTTTTAAAAAATAAAGATAATGTCTTATAAAATAAAAAGTTTTTCATATAATATTTTTATTTTTTTAGATAAAAATTTGAGGTATAAAACCAACAAACTTTTTTAAAACACGTTTTATGTACGCAAGCATTACCAAGTAATGATGGATTAAAAAAAAAATTAATAAGAAGCTTTCGCAGACTTTTTACCAAGAGTAAATAACTTTTTTTTGGATACAGCTGGTGTTGTCAAAGTTATATAAACTATATAAAAAAATAAAACTGCAGAAATCGAAGAGATATAGGAGCCAAAAGAGGCAACAACATTTCACCCAGTGAAAGCATCAGGGTAGTCTGGTATACGACGAGGCATACCAGCTAATCCTAAAAAGTGCATAGGAAAAAAGGTTAGATTTACTCCTAAAAAAAACAATCAAAAATGAATTTTTGCCAAAACTTCTGGATATGTTTGACCAGTAATTTTTTGAATTCAAAAATATCATCCTGCAAAAATGGAAAAAACTACCCCCATTGATAAAACATAATGAAAATGGGCTACAACGTAATAAGTATCGTGCATTACTGCATTAATTCCCGAATTTGCAAGAGCAACACCAGTCAAGCCTCCTAAAGTAAAAAGAAATAAAAAACCTTGGGCGAATAGCATAGGCGTATCAAAAATAATAGACCCTCCTCACATAGTTGCAATTCAGCTAAAAATTTTAATTCCTGTTGGAACTGCTATTATCATTGTTGCTGCAGTAAAATATGCACGAGTATCCACATCTAAACCAACAGTAAACATATGATGAGCCCAAACCACAAAACCTAATAAACCGATTGAAATCATTGCATAAACCATTCCAAGATAACCAAAAATAGGTTTATCTGAAAATTTTGAAGTAATTTGACTAATCATTCCAAAAGCAGGCAAAATAAGTATGTACACTTCTGGATGTCCAAAAAACCAAAATAAATGTTGATATAAGACTGGGTCTCCGCCACCAGCAGGATCAAAAAAAGTTGTATTAAAATTTCTATCTGTTAAAAGCATAGTAATAGCACCACCTAGGACTGGTAAAGATAAAACTAACAAAAAGGAAGTTACAAGTAAAGATCAAACATATAAAGGCAGTCGGTGCATCGAAACGCCTGGCGCTCTCATATTAAAAGTTGTTGTTATAAAATTAATTGAGCCTAAAATTGATGCTGCACCTGAAAGGTGAAGACTAAAAATAGCCAAATCAACAGAGGGCCCTGAATGAGCTTGTACACTACTCAAAGGGGGGTATACGGTTCAACCTGTACCTGCCCCAGCTTCAACTAATGCCGACGCTAATAATAAAAATAAAGAAAATGGCAACAATCAAAATGAAATATTATTCATACGCGGAAATGCCATATCCGGAGCCCCGATCATTAGTGGTAAAAAATAGTTGCCAAAACCGCCTATAATAATAGGCATAACCATGAAAAAAATCATCAAAAAAGCGTGACCTGTAACTAATACGTTATATAGCTGATAATTTCCATTTAGTATTTGACTTCCAGGCTGTGCCAACTCCATACGTATTAACATAGACATAGTTGTTCCTAGTACCCCTGAAAAGCCACCAAAAATAAGGTATAGCACACCAATATCTTTGTGATTTGTAGAAAAAAATCAACGTGATAAGAATGAATAAGGGCTTTTCAAGCCCTTATTCATTCTTGCCTTTAATCTATTAAATATATTTATTTGTTTTTAAATTAACAAAACAAAAATATTTTTATATATAACAGAAAATATTAATTTAATACAAAAAAAAGAGCAATCAGTATAAAAACAATACTTAGTACAAAAAATGTTAAATAGGTAAGAACAAATCCTGTCTGAAAACCTTTAAAACTTGTTATTAAAAAATTAAGAAAATTTATTATTCCGCTTGGACCTATTTTTTCTAATAAACCTCTATCAATTTGTTTGTAAAAAAAGCTAAAACTTATTTCAATAACATTTTGAACTATAAATTCAGTATATAGCCGATCAATAAATCATTTTTTATTAAAAAAATTATAAAAAATTTTATATATAGCTAAATTTTTAAAGCTAAAATATTTTATCAAATAAAACGCGTATAAAAAATATGCAAAAAAAGCACCAGAAAATGTAAAAATAAGAGGTAAAATTTTATATTTTGTATTTATAAATTCAATATCAGACAATAAATAATTTGTTGGTAACACTCAAATGGCAGAACCTCAAAAATCTGTCCCAAATCCAATAAATAAATCTTTGGAAATATATCCTACAAAAACACTTAAAATACTTAATATAAACAAAGGCAAGGTTAATTTTCAAGAACCTTCATGAGCATTAAAAATTATATTTTTATTTCCATTAGGTTGAGATAAAAAAACTAAAAAAAGGACTCGCACAGAATAAAAAGCAGTGCAAAAAGCCGCTAAAATCCCAAGAACAAAAGAAAAATGTCCCGCCAGGGTATATTTGGCAAAACTTACCTCCAATATTACATCTTTAGAATAAAACCCAGCTAAAAATGGAAACCCTATTAACGCCAATGATCCTATCACCATAATAGCATAAGAAAAAGGTAGTATCTGTTTTAAGCCGCCCATTTTTCTTAAATCTTGCTCATCAGATAAAGCATGAATAACAGATCCTGCCCCTAAAAAAAGCAATGCTTTAAAAAATGCATGGTTAGACAAATGAAATATCCCAACTTCGTAACTTGACAAACCGCATGCAAAAATCATATAACCAAGTTGACTACAAGTAGAATAGGCAATAACTCTTTTAATATCATTTTGAAATAAACCTGTCGTTGCAGCAAAAAAAGCTGTACACGCACCTATTACAGTGATTAAAATTAAAGCCACCGCTGAAAATTCAATTAAATACGAACATCTTACTAGTAAAAAAACACCGGCGGTTACCATGGTAGCGGCATGAATCAAAGCTGAAACAGGTGTTGGACCTTCCATAGCGTCAGGCAGTCAGGTATGAAAACCTAATTGTGCCGACTTTCCCATTGCGCCTAAAAAAAGAAAAACGCAAATTGTATCGATTACTGGCAGATGAAAACCACCAACAATAATTTGATTTTCTAAATTAAATGGAACAAGAGTAAAAACTGTATCATAGTTTAAGCTATTAAAATTAAAATAAATTGTAAAAATGGCTAGAAGTAACGCAAAATCACCTACACGATTAATCAACATAGCTTTAATTGCTGCTTTGTTGGCTTGTATTCTTGTAAATCAAAAATTTATAAGCAAATAAGAAGAAACACCCACCCCCTCTCAACCAACAAACATTTGTAAAAAATTATTGGCGGTTACTAAAATAAGCATAAAAAAGGTGAATAAAGACAAATAAGACATAAATCTAGTAATGTGTGGGTCATTTGACATATACTCGATGGAATATAAGTGAACAAATGTTGAAATAGAAGTTACAATGCACAGCATTATTACTGTTAAGCTATCAAAACAAAATGACCAATCAACTAACAAATTATCGACATTAATTCAAGATCCTATTGTTAATATATAAACACAATTAAATAATAAGGTAGAACAAAGAGTATATCAAGATAGTAAAAAAGCAAAAAAGGTAAACAAAGTTGTTGTTAAACAAGCACCAAATTTACTTAATTGTTTTCCAAAAATTGAACCACTTAGAAAACCTAATAAAGGTAGTAAAACAATTAAAAATAACATAATATTTTATTTTATTAAAAAAAATTAAATTAATGAAGTGCTTCAAAAAAACAGCTGATTTTTTGTAAAATTTTTTGTTTGCTTAAAAAAAACAGTTTTTTTAAAATTAAAATTTATAGTAACAACAAAATTTTTTAATTTTATATCTTTATAATTAATTTTAAACAACTCAGTATTTAAAACAAAAAACTCTCCTTTTAGTAATGTGCTAACAGAAAAAAAATCATTTTTATAAAAATTAAAAAATAATTTTTTATTTTTATTAAAGTTTATAGCGAGTTGATCTTCAATAAATAAAGAAATTAAAAATAAACTAATACTTATAAAACTTCTTAATACAACTTTAAAACAAAATCCTGCAGATGTTTTTGTACTTTTAAAATTGCAATAAGAATATTTTGAAATAAAAAGATAAAAATAAAGCGCAGCTTTAATTTGCGTATTTAAGTAACTACCCTTTATAAATTTTCTAGAGTATCGTTCTAGCTTACCTATAGGTAACTCCAAAACAATCGAATTGAGCTTATTGTTTTTTTTTAAATGAAATAAATTATATTTCGTTATTGAATCGTAATTATATAAAAATTTTAATTTTTTAATATTAAAAGACATAAAAATTTTGTTAAATAATAATTGCATAAATTAGCACAAAAAAGGAATAGAACGCTTCAATTACTCTTTCAGAAAACTTAAGCCCGCCGTTTATACTGGTACGGCGGGTAAAGCATACAATACATCGCCTGTATTTGAATAGAGCGCATCAATAATTTGAGTTCTTAACTCGGGATAGGCTTCTAACATTAATTTTGCGGTCTTAATGTAAGAGCCAACAGTTTTAAAGGATTCATAATAACTAAACCCCTCATCACCAAGACCCAATAGTTTCGTGTTCTCAAAAAAAGTTGAATCAATGCTGGTTACCGCCGCCTCACCAGCATCAAGCCCAGCGGTTAGCTCAGGCACAGAGACAAAAGCAAAGTTAAGGGTGGCAAATATCACCATCATCTTACTATTACGAGTTCCTAATATAGGAAATTGTATACCAAACAAGTCCTTAAATATACTTCCAAAGAGTATATAAAAAGTTACACCTGTTAAGGTATAAAGAAGTATTATATTTAGTAATATACTGGTAGTTGCTAAAAAAAATTGAGGATCCTTAGTCATAAAAAAATTTTTATTCAAGAAAAAAAGGAATCGAACCTATAACCGCGGTTTTGAAAACCAATGCTTTACCTTTAAGCTATTTTCTCATAATAAGAAAATTTTAAATTTTTAGCTAGTACTAAACAGTTGACTTAATGGCTAAAAAAGATATTTTTTCTTGAGCTAAATAAAAAAAATATATTTTATTAAAAATAAAATTTAATTTATAATTATTAATAAGTAGATTAAAATTTATTTTTTGCAAAAAAATGTTAATAAAATAACTTTCAACAAAATAAAGAGAAGTGAAAATATGTTTAATAGCTCTACTATTTGTAAAAGAGGTGAACGCTTTTTGAGTTTTTTGAAACCTATTTTCTAAGCTTATAAAAATACCAGTCTCTTCTAAAAAATTAAATGTAGGCACAAGAAAATTAAAAGCATATCCCGCGCATAAAACTGGTTTAAACATGTTAAACCATAACACATTAGTTTGTGCTTGTAAAATATTTTTATATAAGCATAATGTTTCATACAGGTCTATGCAAAAAAAAGAGCCAATTTTTTTTCTTTTAATATTCGAATTAATACCTAATAAAAAAAAACTTTCTTCATTGCAAAATCTGTTTAGCTTCAATATTTTAAGAGTTAATAGTTTGTTTTTTAAAAATAGCGTCATAGATATAAAAGAAGAAAAAAGTTCTATAAACCGTGACCCAAAAATAATTAACGGAAAAGACGACTGGAGAAAAAAACTAAAATTTTTTCTGCTTTTTGCTTCGGCAAATAAAATTAAATTATTAAAGCATAAATTTAAAAAAGTTGTTTTAATAGTAGGTAAACAAAAAACTCCAAATGAAAAAATAGAAAGTAAGCTTTTTTGATATTTTATCTTCAATTTAAAATTAAAAATTATTACTTCAACCTTGGGGTGGGCTAAAAATAAAATACAATTAGAAATTTTTTTTTCAACAACACTTAAAGAATCAAAAATATAAACATATTTATTAAAACTTAAAAATTTTAATGATAAAAGCTTAATTTTGTTACAATAAGAATTACTTAATGTTTTTAAATAAATAAGTGTTTCTATATTTAATTCAGGGGATACTAAAAGATTTATAGTATCACAATTTATTTTTGACCAATAATTTACTTTTAAAAATGCAAACCACGATGTTGTACTATATTTTTTTGCTGCGCTAGAATAACAATATACTTCTTCTAAACGCAATTTAATAAATCTATTTTGCGAATAGCGGCATCTATCACTTAACATGTTCCCATTAATATGTTTAATAGGTTTTGGAGTAATACGAAGAATTTCTGCGCCTTTAGAGGTTAAAAAAAGATTAGAACCCATTGAATCTGTTAGATCCAAGCTTTCTGTAAGCCTAAGTTCTCACGGTCTCGCTTTAAAAGCATATAGTCTCGCTGTTAATGCCCCAACAGGGCACAAATCAATAACATTTGCTAATAAATCTCCTACCTCATTTTTAAAAGAATATAATCCAATTTCAGAAAAACTACCACGATTTAAAAGACCAAATTTAGGCCCGTCAATTAAATCAGTAAAACGAACACATCTTGTGCAATGAATGCAACGAGTCATTATTGTTTTAATAATACTCCCACATTTTTTATCAATTACACCACGTTTTTTAAAAAAAAAACGACTAAAATCACTACCAAAGATTTTTATTTGCTCCTGCAAATCACATTCGCCAGCTTGATCACAAATAGGACAATCCAAGGGATGATTTGAAAGTAAAATTTCTAAAACATTTTCTCGTGATTTCATGGCAAACAAACTTTCTGATCAAAAATTAGAACTTTGTTCTAAATCAGTAACACAAGCAGCTACTGGTTTTTCAATAGAAACAACTTCAATTAAACAAGCACGACAATTTCCAGCTACAGCTAAATTATGGTGAAAACAAAAACGAGCTAAAAAAAGACCGCTTCGTTTAAAAGTTTCAATCGCTGAACTATCCCCTTCAGAAAGCGTGGGTTCTCCGTCTATACTAGCGCTTAACAACCCCCTACACTGGTACAACAGGTAACGCGTGTAAGAGATTACCCGAATTTAATCAAAGTGCTTTGATAACCGCAGGCTCTAGTTCTGGATAATGGGTGCAAATTAATCTTGCGGTTTTTATGTAAGACCCAAAAATGTTAAAGGTTTCACACAAATCAAGATTCGGATCACCAAGATCTAAAAGTTTAACATCTTCAAAAAACCTTGGATCAATAGTAGTGGTAGCTATCTCACCCGCTTCCATTGCGTTCAACATTAATGGAAACGTGAAAAAAATTGAATATAGAAAGAACATCACTAAAGTTTCGGGTACACCTGGGGCGAACAAGAAAGGAAATTTTATTGCAAACAAACTTTCAAGCGGTATTGTCGCTGTTACGCATAGAATAACAAGTACAGGAAAATAACTACCGACTACACTATTTGTTGTAAATAGTAAGGCACATGCAAAAGCAGCTGTCATAAAAATTTGTATATTATTAAAATTTTTTAGGTGTAAAAAAATAGGCGAACTTTTTTTCTAAAACACCTGCAACAGGTACAAAAAATAAAAAAAATAAAAAATAATAAAAAGTAGCGTATAAACCATAATTTATAAAAGGCTGTTCAACAGGCAATTGTCCAAGCCAGCCCAAAAAGGCGACGTTTAAAATCCATAAAGCTAAAAAAAAACCATAAAAAGGTCTAAAGGTTGCGCTTTTAATTAATGACCTATTTACAAATGGTAAAATAAATAAAATGATTAAAGAACCAAACATTGCTACAACGCCACCAACTTTGTGTGGAATAGAACGTAAAATAGCGTAGTATGGTAAAAAATATCATTCAGGTACAATATGTAATGGTGTGACCAATGCTTGAGCCGGAATAGCGTTATCAGGATGTCCTAAAACGTTTGGCCAAAGCGTAAAAAGAAAAGCTAAAAAAGCAAAAGTAATTAAAGAGGCTGCAATATCTTTTATTATAAAAGCGGGGGAAAAAGAAATAGTTGAGGGATTTGGTGTTCCTACAGGATTACTTGAACCTACAGTATGTAATAAAACTAAATGGGCTCCAGTAACCGCTAAAATAACATAAGGTAAAAAATAATGTAAACTAGCAAATCTCATTAAAGTTGGCTCATCAACAGAATAACCTCCTCAAAGCCATTGCACTAAATCATTACCAATAAAAGGAACTGCTGAAAACAAAGAAGTAATTACAGTTGCGCCCCATAAAGACATTTGGCCCCATGGCAAAACGTAGCCAATAAATGCGGTTGCCATCATTAATATAAAAATAATTATTCCAGCAAATCAAATATATTGGCGAGGTTTACAATAACCCCCGTAGTACAAAGCTTTTATTATATGCGCATATACAACAATAAAAAAAACCGATGCACCATTTGCGTGCACATAGCGAATAAGTCAACCATATTTCACGTCTGACATAATGTACTCTACACAATTAAATGCAAGTTCTGCATCTGCTACATAATGCATAGCTAACATAATACCACTAACGACTTGTAAAACTAAACAAAGGCCACTCATTGCGCCAAGCGATCATATATAATTTAAATTAAAAGGGGTATTGTAATTTATTAAGTGTGCATTAAAAAAAGATATTAATTTATCAGAAACTATTCGATTTTTCATTGTTAAATATTAAATTTTATTTTTATATCTTTATTTTGAAATTTTTGCATATTAAGAAGATTTGAATTAAAATTAATAGCTGAAATTCAAGCGTCTGCTAGCTTACTTCCCGACCAACTAAAATAAGTTTCGGGAGAAACAACTTGAATAACAATAGGCATAAACCCGTGATTTACACCGCAAATTTCACTGCATTGTCCGTAAAAAACACCTGTTCGTTTTAAAAATAAACTTGTTTCACTTATTCTACCTGGACAGGCATCCAACTTAATACCTAAAGACGGCACGGCCCAAGAGTGAAGAACATCAGCAGAAGTAATTAGAACTCTGATATGTGTACTAACTGGCAAAACAACACGATTATCAACTTCTAGAAGTCTAAAAGAACCTATTGTTAAATCAGGGGTAGGAACCATATAAGAATCAAAAGTAAAACCACCACCATAAAAAGAAGATTTTGTATAAAATGAATCAGAATACTCATAAGATCAATATCATTGATGTCCCACTACTTTTAAAGTAATAGTAGGATCTGTTAATTCATCTAATGAATAAAGTAAAGAGAAAGATGGAACAGCAATAAACAATAAAATTATTGCAGGAAAAATAGTTCACAAAATTTCTAGAGTACTAGCATGAGTAAATTTTTGAGAAAACTTGTTTTTATGTGCATCAAAAACAAAAATTTCAATTAAAAACCAAACAACACAAACTCCAATTTGAATCATAAAAAATAATAAGTAGTGGTGAAAGCCTAGCATACCCTCTAAACTTGGACTAGCGGGATCTTGAATTGATAATTGAAAATTTTCTGGAGCATCAGAAAATGTCATATTTTTAAAAAAAAGACTAAAAAATATTACATAAATAAGCATAGTATTTATAATTTTGTTAAGCTAAGAAGAAAACTCAAATTCTTCAACTACAAAAACAAGTAGACGTATTAGCCAATCAACATTTAAAATCGGGTTTGAATCGATACCCGTGTAACAATTAACAAATTTTAAATCTGTTGGCAGATATCATTTTGCCTCTAAGCTAATAATAAATCCAGGACATTTGGCTTAAATAACCATCGCTCTACCATCAAGCGACGAATTTTGGTGTTTTGCTTAAAAATGGGGTTGAACCATTGACAAATGGATTTTCAATCCATTACTCTGCCACTGAGCTATTTAAGCGTATTTGTTACTCGACTTGAACGAGCAAAAAGTAATTTTTGAGACTACCGCGGCTACCAAATTTCGCCAAACAAACAGTAGATATTTTAATATACGTGAGTATACTTGGTTAGATACGAGTGTTTTTTTCTGTTGGTACCACTAGATTTAAAAATATTTTTTAAAGTTTCAGTTCGAATACCTCAAACAATAAGTACTCCTCAAAAATCAACATACCGGCTAAAGATGGACTAGTCGAATTTTGAGTTGATTGTTGAGATTCGTCAGAAGTATTATCTGAAAAACACGATTGCAAAAAAAAAAATCAAATTCTTCAACTACAGAAAAAAGTGTATTAGCTAATAAAAAATTACTTAAAGTCGGATTTGAACCGACACCCCTTTAACAGAGAACAAATTTTAAATCTGTCGCGGCTACCATTTCGCCATATAAGCTTAAAAATAAACCCACTGGAATTCGAATCCAGGACATTTGGCTTAAAAGGCCACTGCTCTACCATTAAGCTATGGATTTTCTGTTATTTTGCTTAAAAATGGGATTGAACCATTGACAAATGGATTTTCAATCCATTACTCTGCCACTGAGCTACTTAAGCCTTTTTTTTACTCTTTTAAGTCGAGTAAAAAAGCGATATTAGAAACTGCTGCGGCTACTAAATTTCGCCAAAAAAACAGTCCTATTTAAATATACGTGAGTATACTTGATCGGATATAATATTTTGTTTCATCGTTGCCGCTAGATTTAAAGACATTTTTAAAATCTTAGTTCTAATATTAATGACAACAAATGTTGGGTTTAAAATAAGTTTCAAGTAAAAAAAATAAAAAATAAAGAAAATTGCGGTCAGCCAAAGAGTCTGAACGGCGAACGTATATATATCGAACTGTGGCATAGCTTTTTGTAATCTTATTTTGATAAAAATGGGTTTGAACCAGTAACTTTATGCTTATCAAGCATATACTCTACCAATTGAGTTATTTATCAACTTTTTAAGTTGGATTTAAACCAACGACCAACGAATTAACAGTTCGCTGCTCTAATCTGCTGAGCTATTAAAAAAATAAATTTTATAGATAAAATAATAAAAATTTATTTTTAAATTAAATAAATAAAACTAACATTGCAATCATTAAAGCAAATAAAGCGATTGCTTCTGTTAAAGCAAAACCTAAAATTGCAAAACGAAATAATTCGTCTTTTAATGCAGGATTACGAGCCGTACCTAAAATTAAAGAAGAAAAAACAAATCCAATACCGACACCAGCACCTGCTAGTCCAAATGTTGAAAGGCCTGCCGCAATTTTTTGCGCTGCTTGTAATAACATAAAAATGTTGTATTTAATAGGTCTTTAATTTTAAAAAGAAAACTGTAAAAAGAGAAGGATTCGAACCTTCGTAGGGCCGAAGCCCAAAAAATTTACAATCTTCCACTTTTAGCCTCTCGGTCATCTTTTTTCACAAGAAAAATAGGACTCGAACCCATGAACTCGATTTTGGAAACCGACGCTTTAACCAGTTAAACTATTTTCTTTTGTTCAGTAAATAGATGAAATAGGATTCGAACCTATGGTGCTTTAAACACATCAATTTTCAAAAATGACACCTTAAACCCCTCAGCCATTCATCCTTCAAAACGTTAAACTGTTGCTATAATTAATAGCAAAAAACATAAAGTAAAGGGTAAAAAAACTTTTCACCCCAAAGACATTAATTGATCGTAACGGTATCTGGGTAGAGCGGCTCTTGCTCAGATAAAAAGCAATACAAAAAAACAAACTTTAATAGCAAATCAAATAAAACTAGGTATAAAAGAAAATAAATCAAAAAATGAGAGTCATCCCCCTCAAAAAAGAATAACGTTGGTGCTGCTCATCATCAGCATATTAGCATACTCACCCAAGGAAAAAAGGGCAAAACTCATGCCGGAGTATTCGACATTATATCCTGAAACTAATTCTGCTTCTGCTTCTGGCAAATCAAAAGGATGTCTATTAGTCTCCGCTAAAGAACAAATAAAAAAAATTACAGCTAAAAACGGGAAAAAAATACCAAACCACATACCATTTTCTTGAACCTCAATAATTCGTTGAAGATTAAATGAGCTTGAAAAAAATCCAACAATTATAATTAAAAAACCCAAAGACAATTCGTAAGAAACCATTTGTGCTGTTGATCGTAAAGCACCTAAAAACGGATACTTTGAATTACTAGACCAACCTGAAAAAATAATACCATAAATTCCTAAAGCTGAAACTGCAAAAATATATAAAAGGCTTATATTAATTTCAGCTAATAATGAATATTTTGAGAACGGTAAAACTCCTCAACCAACTAAACTTATAATAAAAGTTAATAGCGGAGCAAATATAAATAAAATTGTGTTTGCACTACTTGGCAAAACAAACTCTTTAACAAACAGTTTAAAACCATCAGCTAACGGCTGCAATAAACCGTATAAGCCAACAACATTCGGGCCTTTTCTTCGTTGCATTGCACCCAACACTTTTCGTTCAGCTAAAGTAAAAAAAGCAACAGATATAAGCAATGCGAGTATAATAAACAAAATTTTAATTATACTAACTAAAAAACTTAAATTATAAATAACCAAAAGTGTAAACTTAAGTGTGGAAAAGACAGGATTCGAACCTGTGATACAGTTTTTGTATGTTAATTTAGCAAATTAATACTTTAAGCCAACTCAGTCACTTTTCCATTTATTTTATTTAATTAGACGTAAACCTTTTCGTTTTTTTCTACGCTTTTTTTTCGACCTGCAGCCATTAAAACATTTTTTATTTTTTAATTTAATAAAAATTGCTCTATAATGACGAGTTTTTTTGCTTTTAAGCTTATAAACTCGCAATTTAAATAGCAAAGATATAATTTTTTTTCTTAATCTAATGGGTGCCGTTACAAATATCATAATGCCACCCATATTTAAATATTTTCAAATTTTACTAAAAAAAATAATTAAAATACGGCGATGTGTGTACTTTAACCTTTTTTTAGAAGTTTTTATTTTATACCTTCCACCCGAACCGGCTAGCACAACCTTTTTGGTTTTTAAATCAGCTAAAGTACAAAATATATTATTAGAAGTTATTTTAATAGTAATTTTTTGATAAAATTTTGTTTTATTAAATTTTTTTGGGGTTACAAAATTTTTTGAAATATAATTAGGAATCTCTAGTTTATTTTCTAGATTTAATGGTAATTTTCGTAACTCTACTCTGCGATAACGTCGTTTTCACAGGCTTCGCGAAAAAATGGACATATCTTTATTATTACTCCAATTTTTATTTTTTGAAAATTTTTTTTTAGAGGATTTTTTATGATTAAGTAGCTTTTCGTTTTTTGGGAATACGTTTTGATTAAGCGGCTTTTCGTTTTTTGACGATTTTTTAGAATTAAGCGGCTTTTCGTTTTCGTTTTTTGGGAATACGTTTTGATTAAGCGGCTTTTCGTTTTTTGACGATTTTTTAGAATTAAGCGACTTTTCGTTTTCGTTTTTTGGGAATACGTTTTGAT
>Ga0302173_10000437_pt1 | contig 22686 bp, 17 predicted proteins | sample I_Fen_N3_1_FD_198785 | JGI IMG/M metagenome (GOLD analysis project Ga0302173, IMG submission 198785) | Peat permafrost microbial communities from Stordalen Mire near Abisko, Sweden - I_Fen_N3_1 | ecosystem: Environmental > Terrestrial > Soil > Wetlands > Permafrost | place: Sweden: Abisko... | reverse complement strand
TACCATATATTTTAAAACAAATTAATGCTCCAGTATATGGAACAAGATTAACTTTAGGATTAATTGAAAGTAAATTGCAAGAGCATGGAATACTTAGTGATTGCACATTAAATAGAGTTAAAGCAGGGGAGTTTGTAGAAACAGGAAATTTTAAAATTGAATTTATTAGAACAAATCATAGTATAGCAGATAGCTGCTCTATAGCTTTACATACACCTGTAGGAATAATTGTCCATACTGGTGATTTTAAGGTTGATTTTACGCCGATTGATGGTGAAGTTATCGATTTACAAAGATATGCACAGTTAGGGAAAATGGGAGTAGTGCTTTTGATGGCTGAGAGTACTAACGCTCTTCAACAAGGGTATACAATGTCAGAAAAGACTGTAGGTGAAACACTAGATAATCTTTTCGGTAAAGCAAAGGGAAGAGTTATAGTAGCTACATTCGCATCAAATATTCATAGAGTACAGCAAATTGCAAATGCGTCAGTGAAAAATGGCAGAAAAATTGCTTTTAGTGGAAGAAGTATGGAGAAGATAAATGAAGTTGCTAGAACGTTAGAATATTTATTTATACCAGAAGAGATGATAATAGATTTAAATGATATAAAGAAATATCCAAATGAGAGAATTACAATTATTACAACTGGAAGCCAGGGGGAACCTATGGCTGCACTTACAAGAATTGCTGCAGCAACTCATAGAAGTATTCAAATAGAAAAGGGAGATACAGTTATTATTTCAGCAACTCCAATACCAGGAAATCAAAAAGCTGTGTCTAATGTTATAAATGATTTAACTGAAAAGGGCGCAAATGTAATATATAAAACAATAGAAGCAATACATGTTTCAGGTCATGCATGTGAGCAAGAACTTAGGATGATTCATGCATTATTGAAACCTAAATTCTTTGTACCAATACATGGAGAGTATAAGCACTTAATAGCTCATGCTAAAATTGCAGAAAATATGGGAATTAATAAAGAGAATATATTTGTATTAGAAACAGGTGATGTGCTTGAATTATCTAGAAATAAAGCACAAACTATGGGTAAAGTACCATTTGGAAGAGTTCTTATAGATGGAATTGGTGTAGGAGATGTAGGCAATATTGTACTTAGAGATAGAAAAAACTTAGCACAAGATGGTATTATAACAGTAGTTATAGCTATAGACAGAGAAAAGAGAACGGTAATATCTGGACCAGATATTATTACTAGAGGATTTGTATATGTTAGGGATTCGGAAGAATTAATTAGAGATATTAGAAGGATTGTTGTTAAAAGTGTAGATAGATGCCTTGATAACAACATAACACAATGGTCAGAAATAAAAAATACCATAAGAAGAGAAGTAGATACTTTTGTATATACAAAAATGAAAAGAAAGCCTGTAGTTTTACCAGTAATTACTGAAATATAGTATTAAGGATACTTTTTGTTTCACAATAGATTTATGTGAAAAGATGACTTATATAGAAAAATGAAAAAGTAAACTACCTAGTTATTGGGTGGTTTGCTTTTGTTTCGTGCACATAAATTAATATTTTTAAGACTAATTTATTGATAAATGGAATAATAATTAAAAAAATACAGATAATAAAATGAAGTAGCGTAAAAATATATTTATTTGGAAAAATGTTTACATTGACAAGAGAGTAGTAGAAATGATAAAATAATTGTTTTGACTTGACAAATAGAAGAAAGTAAGATATAATTTAGTGTGAAAGAGGGTGTTTACATGGAAAAGGTTACAACTATTGCTTCCATTAAAAATGATATAGAGAGACACATAGGACAAAAGGTTACTCTAAAAGCTAATGGTGGAAGGAAAAAAATCTTAGTAAACGATGGTATCATCGAAAGTGCATACCCAAGTATTTTTGTCATCAGATTAAAAGACGACACCCAAAGGACCGTGACATATAGTTATTCAGATGTATTAACAAAGACTGTACAATTGGTATTTCCAACTAGGATATAAACTTCGATTTAATCGAAGTTTTTCTTTTTGAGGAAATTACATTATATTAGGCATACGAAAGAAAATGCAAAATGCCATGAAATGTTCTTATATGCAGTATAGCTGCTATTTCTTACTGTGTATATTTCGCGTCAGACTATGAGGTATGTTTACCTCATATAGGCTATTAGGTAAACATACGGATGAAGTATGACACGAAATAGGCTAGAAATTTTATTTTTTATTTTTTGATTATGCCTTAGCTTTAAACTATATAAGACAGACGTATGATAATTTGAATATTTGATAAATATTTTTAATTCATATATATTAAGTAATTTTAAAACATAGAATTAAAATACATGAATATAATTTATAAAAGAACACTATAAAGTTATAAATTATTGTTTGTGGAGATAAAATGTATATGTAGAAAAAAATGAATAGACTTTATAAATATTTAACATTACAATAAGATTCGAATATATAAAAATTTATAAAAAAAAGAAAGATGGTGGGTTTCCATCTTTCAACTATGGTATAAAAGGGTATTGAGAATTTATGAGAGGTTATATGGTCAATAACCACTTCCTATGATACGACATAAAATATCATATGTCAATAAAAAAAACAGAAAAAATTTAAAAAAATAAAAGAAATGAATTATTAGGCGAATTTTAAGGTATTTGCACTATAAATTAATATATGAAAGAAAATATAGTTAGCATAAAGTTTTGATTAAAAGTATATAAATGAATAGCAGGAATTTTATGGAGGTATGAAATATGGCAGATATAGATGTTAGAAAAGAAAGTGTACAATTCGAGCAATTACTTAGGGAAAACAATTCTAATACAATATTAAAAGAAGAATATTTAATTCCAGACACTCATCCTGATGTGCAACAAGTATTAACTGTTGAAGCTAGACCAATGATAATAAATAAAGAACTAATTGGAGATAAAATAGTATTAGAAGGAAAAATTGAGTATACAGTTATATATTTAGCTAAAGAAGATGGTCTTGTTGTAAACTCAGTTAACTACAATCAAAACTTCACAAATAATATTGATTTGAACCAAGGAGAATATAAAATTATTTGTGAAGCGCAATGTAATGTTGAACATATTGAAGCTACTATAATGAATGAGAGGAAAATATCCATTCAAGGTATAATCACTATAGATTGGGAGCTGTACAAGAGCAATGAGTTTGAATTTGTAAAAGATATTGAAGGAAGTGATGAGGTAGAAGTCTTAAAGAAGACAGAAACCATAAACAAAATTAGCGCAAATGAAGATGTTGAACTGATGGGTAAGTGTATGATTAGAGTTGGAATGGATAAACCACAGATAAATAAAATTTTAAAATGTTCATTGCGATTACACAAAAAAGAAGTGAAAATTGCAGAAGATAAAATTTATCTTGGTTGTTATTGTAAATTAAATATTTTATATAAAGGAGATGACTCTAAAGACATAATTTCTTTAGAAGATGATATTTATTTATCAAAAGAAGAGGAAGTCAAAGGTGTTACATCAGATATGATTCCAACAAGTTGTTATGAAATATCAAATAATGATTTAATGCTAGAAGAGGATGATTTGGGAGAAGTAAGAATTATAAATGACGAATTTATAGTTAAAGCTAATGTTAAAATATTTTCAAAAGAAAATATAGATATGATTCAAGATGCATATTCTAATAAGAGTTTAATTGGACTTAAAAAAGATGAACATGAAGTTGGTATTCTCCATGGAGCAAATAACTCTGAATCAATTGTTAAGCATAATATCCAATTAAAGGAGAATGATTTAAAACCTGAACATATTATATCTGCTAATGCAGCTATAATATTAACTGATAAACAGGTTATGAAGGATCGGGTTGTAGTAGAAGGAATTGTTAAAGCAGATGTGTTGTATAAAACAACTGATGATGAAAAGTATTTATCAAGTGTTAAAGCTGAAATACCATTTTCAGCAGCGATTGATATTTTCGGCGCTGATGAAAAAATGAAATCTATAGTAAAGGGTAATCTGGAGAGTATAGATGCAGCAATAGAGGGAAATAGTATAGCAATCAAAGCAACTATAGTATTATCAGGTAAGATTTTGTATGAAATGAATAAACAATTTATTTCAGACATAATTGAAGAAGAAGGTGATATGCCAGAAAAAAAGGCAAGCATAACTATTTATGTAGTAGGTGCGGATGATACTTTGTGGGATTTGGCCAAAAAATATAATACAACAGTTGGTGATTTAATTAAAATAAATAAGATTGAAGATACAGAACATATAGAACAAGGACAAAAATTAATAATTCCAGGAAGAGCAATTTTTTAAAAAAGTATAGAAATTATAAATTCAAGAAGGTGTTTTGAAATGATTTTAAAGTCATTCAAACACCTTCTTTTAGTTTAAATACTATATATATCTGCTTAATGTAATGTATATAAGGATTTTTAAATGATAGAAACTTAGAATTATTGATATAGATGATGAATTATTTTTTTGAATAATTATTTAATTTGGTGGAAAGAATATGTAATGCATGATATGAGGTGATGAATTTGAATGATATTTTAAGTGGTAATTTAATAATAATTGGAGGTGCAGAAGATAAAGAGGGGAAAAAAGAGATTTTAACTAGAGTATGTAATTCAATTGATAAAAATAAAGATATATTATTAATTGCAACTATTGCTACTGAATATCCCAAAGAAGCAGCAATTAAGTATAAGGAAGTCTTTGGAGAACTTAAGGTCAAGAATATTAAAGTATTAGATATTAGTGAAAGAAGAGATGCATTTGATGAAGTAAATGTGGATCTGATAAAAGAAGCGTCATTAATATTCTTTACAGGTGGAGATCAACTAAGAATAACTAGTTTGATTGGCGGAACTTCAATTTATGATGCCTTAAAAGAAGCGTGTAATAGAGGTGCATTTATTGTGGGAACTTCTGCAGGAGCATCTGTAATGAGTGATACAATGATAGTTCAAGGAAAAGATGACGATTCACCAAGGAAATGTACATTGAAAATGTCCCCAGGATTGGGATTAATAAAAGATGTTATAATTGATCAACATTTTGCTCAAAGAGGAAGAATTGGAAGGTTATTGACTGGAATTGCACAAAACCCAGAAATTTTAGGAATAGGAATAGATGAGAATACTGGAATAGTAGTTAATAAATCTGGAATTATAGAAGTTATAGGAGAAGGTGCAGTTTATTTTATTGATGGTAGTTCAATCACATATACTAATGTTTCAGAATTATATTCAGATGAAATTTTAAGTATGCATAATGTAAAATTGCATATATTAACTGATAGAAATAAATTTGATCTTATAAAAAAGTTACCTTTTGAGGAGGAAAAATTTAGGCATGAAGATAATACAAAAGAGAATATATGAAGGACAAAATATTTATTCTCATAAAAAGTGCATAAAAATTGATGTTGATTTACAAGGGTATTGTGAGATACCTAGTAAAGAAATACCTAATTTCAATTTTAATTTAGTTAATATGGTACCTGAATTAAAAAAACATAGATGTGGAATTGATGAAGATGGTGGTTTTGTAAAAAGACTACAAGAAGGAACTTATTTAGCACATATTTGTGAGCATATAATGATAGCATTACAAAATAAATTAGGTATAGATGTTTCCTACGGAAAAGCAAGAGAAATAACAGGCGATATATATTATATTATTTGTCAATATGAATATAAAAATACTGTAATTGAGATCGCTAATTTAGCTATTGATTTAATAAATTCATTAATTAAACAGATTCCTATAAATTTTGAAGGAAGAATAGATATTATAAAAGGTATGTTGCAAAATGAAAAAATGGGTTGTACTACAAAAGCAATTTGTGATGCAGCAAAAGAATATAATCTTCCAGTTATGCAACTTGGAGATAGTAATATATATCAAATAGGATATGGGAAAATGAGTAGAATTATAGAAGCTTCTATAGGAAATGAAACTAAATGTGTAGGTGTTGATATTTCTTGCGATAAGCTTTTAACAAAACAGTTACTTCAAAATCAAAACATTCCAGTAGCGGAAGGCAATAAGGTATTTAATATAATTGGATTATTGCAGGAAGCAGAAAGAATAGGGTATCCAGTAGTTTTAAAACCTCAATATGGAAATAAAGGTCACGGAGTAGTACTTAATATAAAAAATCAAAGACAGTTAGTAGAAGCGTATATTAATTTACGAAAAAATGAAAAAGATATTATTATCGAAAAGTACTTTCTTGGAAAGGATTATAGAATTTGTGTAGTAAATTATAAGGTTGTAGCAGTTTCTTTGAGACTTGCACCTTTTGTTATTGGTAATGGAGTAGATAATTTAAAGAAATTAATTGATATTCTTAATGAAGATCCACTAAGAGGAGAAGATCATGAAAAAGCATTAACTAAAATAAAAATTGACTCGGAGTTAATGTCGTGTCTTTCAAAAAGAAAATTTAATTTGGAATACACCCCTAGAAACGGAGAAAAAATATTATTAAGAGAAAATGCAAATCTTTCAACTGGTGGTATGGCGATAGATTGTACAGAAGAAATTTGTGAAGAAAATATAAGGTGTTGTATAAATGCAGCTAAAACTTTGGGCTTAGATATATGTGGAATTGACATTTGTACAAGAGATATTAGTATTCCTATTGAAGAAAGTGATGGAATTATAATGGAGATAAATGCTGCACCGGGAATAAGAATGCATCATTATCCTTCTAAAGGTAAAAAGCGTAATGTAGGAAAAGCAATACTTGAAATGCTTTATGATGAAAAACCTGAGAATATACCAGTAGTATCTATTACAGGCACTAACGGAAAAACTACGACTACAAGATTAATAAGTCATGTACTTAAAAAAATGGGTAATAATGTTGGAATGACATGTACTGATGGTATATATTTAAATGATAACTGTATACATCAAGGGGATGATTCAGGTTTTGATAGTGCAAAAACAATATTAATGAATAGAGATGTAGATGTAGCTGTTTTAGAAACAGCTAGGGGTGGGTTGGTAAGGAGAGGTTTAGCGTACAATTTAGCAGATGCAGCTATTATAACCAATATAACTAATGATCATTTGGGTTTAGATGGAATTAATTCTATTGAAGAATTAAGTTTCACAAAAGCATTAGTAGGAGAAGCGGTCAAGAAAGATGGATTTGTAGTTATAAATGCTGATGATGAATATAGTAAAACTATAATTAATAGATTTGAAGCTGAAAAAATTTATTTTTCAAAATATAAAGAAAATCCGCTAATTCAAGAAAATATAGCTAAGGGTAAAATAGCTATATTCATTGAAAATGATAAGATTTGTGTAATAAATAGAAATAAAAAATATGAAATTGTTTCAATCAAAGAGCTACCAATATCTTATGGTGGAACGTTAGAATACAATATTGAAAATGCCATGGCAGCATGTGGAGGGCTTGTAGGTCTAAAGATAGATTACTGCATGATTTCGAAAGGATTTATGGACTTCAAACATAATAGTGGAAGATTTAATATGTATAATTATTGTGATAGAAAAATTATTTTAGATTATGCTCATAATATTGAAGGATATAAAGCAGTAATATCTTCATTAAAAAAGATGAAAGGTATAAATAATTTAATAGGAGTAATTGGAATACCTGGAGATAGAAAAAATGATGTGGGATATTCAATTGGAGAAATATGTGCTAAAAATTTAGATAAAATAGTGATAAAAGAGGATAAGGATAGGCGCGGAAGAAAAATTGGAGAAATTGCAGGATTGTTAGAAAAAGCTATATTAAAAACTAATAAAAATGCAAATCTAAAGATATGTCTAGACGAAGTGGAAGCGTTAAAATATGCTATAGAGATAAGTGAAAAAGATGATGTGATAGTAGTGTTTTATGAAAAAATAGATTTACTTTTAGGTGTTATAAAAGAAAAGAAAATAAATCCAATAAATACGTTAGATAAGAAATATAAAATATTAGGCATATGAAACAAAATAACAAGTCCGAAATGCAATGAAATAGACTAGATTTTTGACTTGTTATTTTTTTGATTATGCATTATAGCAATAATTTATAGTTGTTCGAATAAAAAACAAGTTATTATTAAATTCATAAAATTATGCAACATTAAAAATAGCAAATATATTTTGTATAAGCCTTTTTTATAACTTAATTAGACAAGATATTTTACCTATGATAAAATATTGTTAAAATGCGCAGAAAGGATATATGAAAATGAAGATTAAGGCTTATGCAAAAATAAATATTGCCTTAGATGTTGTAGGTAAAAGAAAAGATGGATATCATTTATTAAGAATGATAATGCAGGCTATAGATTTATATGACACAATTGAAATTGAGAAAATCGATTCTGGTATAAATTTAAAATGCAATAAACACTATGTTCCTACAGATGAAAGGAATTTGGCATATAAGGCAGCAAAATTATTTAAGGAAACTTATTCTATTGATGAAGGTGTTGATATTACCTTAGATAAAAATATACCTGTTTCAGCTGGGTTGGCTGGTGGAAGTACCGATGCAGCAGGTGTCTTAAAGCTTATGAACAAAATATTTGATGTAAATGCAGATGATGATGAATTAAAAGCGTTAGGATTAAAATTAGGAGCAGATGTTCCGTATTGTATAAGTGGTGGGACTGCACTATGTGAAGGCATTGGAGAACAAATTACCCAATTAAAACAATTTAATGATAAAATTTTGATTTTAATAAAACCACCTTTTGGAGTATCAACTAAAGAGGTGTATAAAAACTTTGATTTATCACGAGTAATTTTTCATCCTAAAATAGAAGAATTAATAGAAAAGATGGAAAGTGATGATATTTATTTCGTGGCAAACAATATGAAGAATTTGTTAGAAAATGTAACTTTGAAAAAACATAGGGTTATTTCTAATATTAAAGAAGAAGTTAAATTGAATGGTTCTATTGGAACAATGATGAGTGGAAGTGGCCCTACTGTTTTTGCTTTTTTTGATGATATGTTAAAGGCTCAAATGTGTTATGATAATATGAAAAAGAAATATAAAGATGTATTTATAACAAGAACAATTTAATTTTAAGTAGGCACTAGAAAGAAAATAGACTAGCATACTGACTTGTTATTTTTTTTATAGTGCCTAGATGTATAAAAGGCCTCCAAGTGGTAATAATTTTAACTACAAGGGGGCTAGTTTATGAAAAAAAATTTAAAATTAAAAAAGATGATTTCTATAATTTTAGTATGTGGTAGTATAAGTATATTTCAAGGATGTACAAGCATTCAAGGGAATTTTAATAAGAGTGCTGAATTTAACTTATATAAAACAGAAAATAATAAAAATGAAGATAAAAATAGAGTTCTTAATTATGATGAGGTTAAAGATTCATTAATAAGATTTCATGTTATTGCAAATAGTGATGACGAAGAAGATCAACAGTTAAAGTTGAAGGTCAAAAATAAAGTTATAGAGTATTTATATCCGTTTTTAAATGATTCAAAATCCTTAGATGAATCTAGACAAATAATAAGAGATAAGATGCAAGATGTTAAAAAACTTGCTGGACAAGTGATTAAGGATAATAATTATGGATATAGAATAAATTTGGAGCTATCTAGGGAGAACTTTCCTGATAAGTCTTATGGAAATATAACTTTACCTCAAGGGAATTATGAAGCTTTTAGAATAATCATAGGAGATGGACAAGGTAGAAACTGGTGGTGTGTAATGTTTCCGCCATTATGTTTTGTAGATGAATCTAAGGCAGAAGTGGAATATGATAAAACAGAAAAGATAATCAACTCGAGGGAAAACAACTTAAATTCAGAAGTGGAATTAGACTCTAAGAAAACTAAGTCAGAGGAATTAGTTAAACAAGAGGATAAGGGAAAAAATGAAAATGATGTACAAATAAAATTTAAGATAGTAGAAATATTAAAAAAATTATTTAACTAGGAGGAAGAAAATGACACGAGCGTTAGCTATGATTTCAGGCGGATTAGATAGTACTTTAGCAGCGAAACTGATTAAAGAACAGGGAATAGAGGTAGTAGGAATTTGTTTTAAATCATATTTTTTCAATGAAGAAAATGCAAAAAGAATGACAAAGCAAATAGGAATACAACTAGAAGTAATAGATTTTTCTAAAGAACATTTTGAAATGGTTAGAGATCCTAAGCATGGTTGGGGAAAAAATATGAATCCTTGTATAGATTGCCATTCTATGATGATGAGGTATTCGGGGGAATTACTTGAAAAATTTAATGCGGATTTTATTATTACAGGTGAAGTTTTAAATCAAAGACCTATGTCACAAAATAGAGCTGCATTAGATATAGTAAAAAAACAATCTGGATTTAGTGATAAGATTTTAAGACCATTATGTGCAAAAAATTTAAAAGAAACTCAAATGGAGATCGATGGTTTAGTAGATAGAGAAAAACTATTAGATATTGCAGGAAGAAATAGAAAAACACAAATGGCATTAGCTGAGGAGTGGGGAATAAAAGATTATCCATCTCCAGCAGGTGGCTGCAAATTAACAGAACCTAACTATTCTATAAGATTAAAAGAAGTTTTAGATAGAAAAGAAGATGTTACAGAAAAGGATGTACACTTATTAAAATATGGAAGACATTTTATAAGTGAGAATGGTACTAAGATAATAGTATCTAGGACTGGAGAAGAAGGAGAGCAAATAAAACAATTATTAAATAATGAAGATACTATGTTTATCACAGCTAAATTTACTGGGGCCATGGTTATAATACCAGAAGGAGAAACTCCTACAGATGAGGATTTTACCTTTGCGTGTAGGCTGGCAGTTAGATATAGTAAAGGAAAAGATGAAGAACTGGTTCAAGTTAAATTTGGTAAAGTTTCAACTGAGTTTAATATGACTAAAGAGGTTAATGCTATGACTCAAGAAGAATTGGATAAATATATTATAAATTAAAATTTAAGGCGTTAAATTTAGCGTAGTAAAAATAATATATAATATGAATATTAAAGCTATGGATAGTATAAGATTTGATACAGATTAATGTTTTTTTGTCATACTTAAATGATAAAGACAAATATGAATATGAAGAATTGGAGGATAATCATGAAAAGGAAAGCAATTATCACCGTTGATAGTGCTGTCTTAAATGAAGAAGAAGATCTGATAAGTGTAGTAACACCAGGTGATTTTTATGAAACAGAAGATGGATTTAAGGCAGAATATGATGAAACTAAACTTTCTGGAATGGAAGGTACAAAAACTACTATAATAATACGAAAGAATTCCTTTGATTTAATAAGAGAAGGAACTACAGAAGCAAGGATGGAATTTGAAAATAATAAGAGGACAGTATCTTTGTATAAGACACCTTATGGGGTGTTGGATATTAAGATTGATACTAGGAAGCTTAATATTGATGTGAACGAAGATGGTGGGACTATAAATGCAATGTACATATTAGAAATAGGTGGGCAACCTGCTTTGAAAACTAATTTAACTATTGAGATAAAGTAAATTAAACTACATATGGATATAAGACACAATCAAAAAAGCAATAGACAAGTATGCTTATCTATTATTTTTTCATGTGCCTAAAGCACAAAAATAAAGAGGATATGTATTTGTTATGGTTACTTGAGATTTGAAGTAAACATAACAAATACATATCCTCTTATTCTTCTGGAAACTATATTTTGAATATAAAAAGTTTATTCATTAGATGATTAGATTTTAATGTGTAGGGATATAATTTAAAGAGGAGGATTACTTTAGTTTGTAAATATATATACAAATATAATCAATAAAAGGAAGTGATTATATTTGAGTAAGAATTATAAACCAAAGGAATTTGCAGAGTTATTAAATGTATCAGTTTTAACATTGCAACGCTTAGATAATTCTGGTAAATTAAAAGCGTTTAGAGCACTAACAGATAGAAGATATTACACTTCTGAACAATACAACGGATTTGTAGGCATAACATCTTCTGAAAAGAAAACAATTATATATACAAGAGTTTCAACTTCTAATAAAAAAGATGATTTAAAGAATTAAGAGATATAATTTCTATACTTGATATTTTTAGTTGCAGAATTTATGGTTTAAGAAAATATAAGAAAAAAATAAAGGAAGATGAAGAAGTTGAAAAAAGCATACAAAATAGAGATTAAACCAACAGAAGAACAAATAATTAAAATTCAGAAAACTATTGGCGTAAGTAGATTCATTTACAACTTCTATATTGCTCATAATAAAGAAATTTATGAAAAGGAAAAGAAATTTATCAGTGGAATGGATTTTTCTAAATGGCTTAATAATGAGTATATACCCAATAATGAAGATAAACAATGGATTAAAGGTGTATCTTCTAAAGCTACTAAACAAGCTATTATGAATAGCGAAAAAGCATTTAAGAAATTTTTTGATGGTGAAGCAGGTTTCCCGAAATTTAAGAAAAAGAAAAATCAAGATGTTAAAGCTTACTTTCCTAAAAATAATAAAACTGACTGGACTATTGAAAGACATAAAGTTAAAATTCCTACTTTAGGATGGATTAGATTAAAAGAATTTGGATACATTCCAGTAAAGTCTATAGTTAAAAGTGGCATAGTAAGTCAAAAAGCTGATAGATATTATGTCTCAATTTTAGTTGAAGAAGATGTTGAGGTAGACAATAAACCTTATTCGGAAGGAATTGGTGTGGACTTAGGTTTAAAGGATTTTGCAACCTGTAATAATGGTCTAACTAAAAAGAATATTAACAAAACTAAAACAGTTAAAAAAGAAGAAAAGAAACTAATTAGAGAGCAAAGAAAACTTTCAAGAAAATATGAAAGTTTAAAATTAAGAAATAAAAAAGAGAAAGGAGAAGCTACTCGTCAAAATATCCAAAAACAAATAATCAAGGTACAAAAACTTCATCAAAGACTTTCAGATATTAGAACTGATTATATAAATAAAATAGTAAATGAGTTAATAAAGCAAAAACCAAGCTTTATAACCGTTGAAGATTTAAATATTAAAGGAATGATGAAAAATAGACATTTAGCTAAAGCAGTTGCACAGCAAAAATTTTATGAGTTTAGAATTAAACTTATTTCAAAAGCTAATCAAAAAGGTATTGAAATAAGAATAGTTGATAGATGGTATCCAAGTAGTAAAATTTGTAGCTCATGTGGAACACATAAGAAGGATTTAAAACTATCTGATAGAGTTTATAAATGTGAATGTGGATTAAGTATCAATAGAGATTTAAATGCTTCAATAAATTTAGCTAATGCTAAAAAATATAAGAAGGCTTAATTAAACAAGCACTTATATATGTACCCAAGGCTATTTGGGGAATTAATGACTGTGGAGTGCTATACAAACTGTAGTAGCTTAGGCAAGGCAGAGTACATTGAAACAGTAAATATCTCAATATGGATGCATTTGACCATATTTTGAGTAGCAGGAATGATTATGCAAAGTAAGTTGAAATATGTGAAGATATTGAATAATATATTCAATTATTATGGGGTTAATGAAGATAAATTCATAGAATTATTAAAGAATAGGGATAATAAATATATATTATTGTTAATTTTAAAAAATAATCATTGCCTAGAAGTTGATAAAATTAAAGAAATTTTTAAGGTTAAGACGTCTAAGAGTATAAACAGTAGTTTGAGATTAGCAGAAGAAAAGTTACTAGTAAATAGCTTTTTTAGAGAAAAGTATTTTGAATTAGAAGATACTTTAGAAAAGAGTGATATGATGAACTTGTAAAAAAAGACTAGATATTGATATGAATATGTGATATTATAATACCTATGTTATTGAGCGTAAGCAACACAAAAAGCCCATAATATATTTTATGAGGTAATATACATTGTATCGTTAATTGATAAAAAAGTCAATACATATAAAAAATATTTTTAACATAGGGAGGATAAAAATGAGCACGAAATACGTTTTTGTTACAGGTGGAGTTGTATCAGCATTAGGTAAGGGGATTACAGCAGCATCTCTTGGAAGATTATTAAAGAATAGAGGAGTGAAAGTTTCTCTTCAAAAATTTGACCCATATTTAAATGTAGACCCAGGTACTATGAGTCCTTATCAACATGGAGAAGTTTTTGTAACTGATGATGGGGCTGAAACTGATTTAGACTTAGGACATTATGAAAGATTTATAGATGAAAGCTTAACTCTAAATTCAAATGTTACAACTGGTAAGATATACAGTTCAGTTATAGAAAAAGAAAGAAGAGGAGAATACCTTGGAGGTACAGTTCAAGTAATTCCTCATATAACAAATGCTATAAAAGATAAGGTATATCAAGTAGCGAGAGAAAGAGATGTAGATGTAGTAATAACTGAAATTGGTGGAACTGTTGGAGATATTGAATCTCAACCATTTTTGGAATCTATTAGACAAATAAAAAGTGACGTTGGAGCGGAAAATGTTTGTTATATTCATGTAACATTAGTACCGTATTTAGGAAAAGCAGGGGAATTAAAAACAAAACCGACTCAACATTCTGTAAAAGAATTAAGAATGATTGGTATTCAACCAGATATAATAGTTTGTAGAACTGAAAAAGAATTATCTGATGATGTAAAAGCTAAAATTGGTTTATTCTGTAATATGGATGGAAAATCAGTAATTCAAAATCTTGATGCTGAAGATCTTTATGAAGTTCCTTTAATGTTACATGATGAAGGTCTAGATAACTTAGTTTGCGAAAAACTACATTTAGGATGCAAAGATATTGATAATTCTGAATGGATTGCAATGGTAGATAAAATAAAGAATCTTAAAGATAATGTTAAGATTGCTTTAGTAGGTAAATATGTTGAATTACACGACGCTTACATATCAGTAGTTGAAGCCTTAAGTCATGGTGGATATGCTAATAATTCTAAAGTGGAAATTAAATGGGTGAATGCAGAAGAACTTGAAAAAGGTGATGTTAATGAAATTCTTAATGGTGTAGATGGAGTACTAGTTCCAGGTGGATTTGGAGATAGAGGTATTGAAGGTAAGATTTTAGCTATAAAATGGGCTAGAGAAAATAAGGTACCATTCTTAGGAATATGTTTAGGAATGCAATGTGCTGTTATAGAATATGCTAGAAATGTATTAGGATATGAAGATGCAAATAGCTCAGAAATAAATCCAAATACAAAATATCCAGTAATAGATCTTATGAATGATCAAAAGGATATAGAAAATCTTGGCGGAACTATGAGATTAGGACAATATCCATGTAAGTTAGATGAAGAAAGTACTTCTTATGATGTATATAAATCTAATCTTATAAATGAAAGACATAGACATAGATATGAGTTTAATAATGAATATAGAAAACAAATAACTGAATCAGGAATGAGCATTGTAGGAACTAGTCCTGATGATAGATTAGTTGAAATTGTTGAAGTTAAAGAACATCCATGGTATGTAGCAGTTCAATTCCACCCAGAATTGAAATCAAGACCAAACAAACCACATAAATTATTTATAGGATTTATTGAAGCTGCATTAAAAGAAAGTAAATCAAAATAAATTTGTTTTATTATATAGTTTAATATATAATAAAATTGAAATATAGCAATTTTAAGAACTGGTAAATTTGTAATGAATTTTACCAGTTCAAAATTATGTTAGGCTTGTGAAAGAAAACGTACTTGCATACTAAGTTGTTTTTTCATGTGTCCTATAGAAAAATAGAGTTTATAAAAATGTAATGCTACTTGTCATATAGATTTCAAGGTTTACAAAGTTTAAAGTTTTATAAAGAATATTTCTAGATATTCAAAGTCTCACATCACATCTTATTATCTTACTACTAAAATTTCCGATATAAATATAAATAAAATTTTAATAATATATAATTGATTTTTATAGATTTTTAATCTATAAATTTGGAGGTGCAAACTTGACAAAACAAGAATATGAAAACATGACTTTAGCAAGTTTAAAAGACATTGCGAAAGATTTGGGTGTTAAAAACATATCTAAATATAAAAAAAATGAATTAATAGAAGAAATTTTAAAAACTTCTAGTAATTATATAGAAAAAGATGGTGTGATATTAAGAGAAAGTATAGCTCCTAAAATTGCAGAAAAAACTGAAAGAAAAGAATTGATACCAAATACAACCGTAAAAACTGAGAGAAAAGAATTGATACCTAATACAACTGTAAAAGCTGAAAGGAAAGAATTGATACCGAATACAACAGTAAAATTTGAAAGAAAAGAATTGATACCTAATACAACGGTAAAAAGAGATAGTAATGAAGTCTCAAGATCAATTAATAATATAGAAGGAAATACAACAACTACTGATGCTGAAAACATAGAAAAAAAAGAACAATTGAAAGAAATGATAAGCGAATCAGTCATGGGAAAAGGAATTTTAGAAATTTTAGAAAATAACAGTTTTGGTTTTCTAAGATGTAAAAATTACTTAACTAGTAGTGATGATATTTATGTTTCTCCATCACAAATTAGAAGATTTAATTTGAGAACAGGAGATGAAGTTGAAGGTAAAGTAAGGGACGCAAAAGAAACTGAAAAATTTAAAGCACTTCTATTTGTTCAAAAAGTTAATGGAGAGCATCCTGAAAAAGCTACAGGTAGAAAATATTTTGAGACTTTAACACCAATATATCCTAAAGATAGAATTAGATTAGAAACTGATAGTAATGATTTATCATCTAGATTAATGGATATAATTTGTCCTATAGGTAAGGGACAAAGAGGAATTATAGTAGCACCTCCTAAGGCTGGTAAAACTACTTTGCTTAAAAAAGTGGCTCAAAACATAGCTAAGAATTATCCTGATATTAAGTTAATAGTTTTACTTATAGATGAAAGACCGGAAGAAGTTACAGATATGAAGAGGTCTATAAATGGAGACGTAGTTTATTCAACTTTTGATGAAGAACCACAAAACCATGCTAAAGTTGCTCAAATGGTTTTAGAAAGAGCTAAGAGAATGGTTGAGCAGGGGAAAGATGTAGTTATTTTAATGGATAGTATAACTAGGTTATCAAGAGCGTACAACTTAACAATAAGTCCTACAGGTAGAACTTTATCAGGAGGGCTTGATCCAGGTGCACTTATAATGCCTAAGAAGTTCTTTGGAGCAGCAAGAAATATTGAAGAAGGCGGAAGCTTAACAATTCTTGCAACTGCACTTGTTGAAACTGGTTCAAGAATGGATGATATGATATTTGAAGAATTTAAAGGGACAGGAAATATGGAAGTCCACTTAGATAGAAGATTACAAGAGAGAAGAATCTTCCCAGCTATAGATGTATATAAATCAGGAACTAGAAAAGAAGAATTAATATTATCTAAGGAAGAATTAGATGTGGCATTTTCACTAAGAAATACGATGTATAGAGATAAAAATGGTGATAATGTTACAGAAAATCTTATTAATATGTTATCTAAAACACGTAACAATGAAGAGTTTGTGAATATTTTTCCTAAAAAAGATAAATAATATAATAAAAAAGCTGACCATTTTATTTATATGTAATAAAATGGTCGGCTTTTTATTTATTTAGTATAAGTTGATTTGAGATATCAACAATTTTTGTTAATGAGTAAGTTGAAGATAACTTTTTGAGTTTAAGTTTCATTTTATATAATTCATCTGGATTTTTAATGAAATTACTCACAAGATCATTAATCTTAGTCAGATCTTTTACGCAAATAGCATATCCTTCGCTAGTAAGAAAGTCTATATTTTCATTTTCTTGGCCTGGAATTGCAAAAGGAATAACTAGGGGTATATTCTTAACTATTGATTCGGTTACAGTTAAACCACCAGGCTTAGATATTATTACGTCACAATAATCCATTAGATAAGATATATCTTGTGAAAAACCTAATATATGAAGTTTTTTATTCTCAAAATGATTTTCATTACAATATTTTGTTAACTTATTTTTTAAATTATCATTCTTGCCACAGACAACCGTTATTCTCAATTTGTTTGGGTTTTTTAATAATTCTTTGAGAACTATGAAAATAGTATTCAATCCAAGGCTTCCGCTCATGAGTAACAGGTTGAAATATTCTTTATCTTTTAAATCGTCAGCAGCTGTAACTTCAGTATAAAATTTACTGTTTATAGGAATACCTAAAGGATATATTTTATTGGGATTAATATTTCTATCTATTAGAGATTGTTTTGTATAATTACTCCCAGTAATATAAGCATCCACGTAAGAATCTACATATATATAATGAGCTTTAAAATCTGTAACTATTAAAATATAGGGGATTTTTAATCCGTGTTTTTTTAAATCTGAAATCACACTAATGCTAAGTGCGTGAGTGGCAACAATTACATCTGGATTAATTTCGTGTATTAATTTTGAGACCTTTTTCCTTGTAAGAAAAAATGGAAGTTTCATTAATTTGTTGGTAAATTTAGTATCAGTTAGATTATAAAAGAATCCATATGTCTTTGGGAATTTTGAAGCTGAGATTTCATAACCAGCTACGATTATATTATTAAGAAACTTACTGTTTTTAGCTAAAAAATCAAGCTTTGTAATTTCATATCCAGCAGTTTTAAAAGATTCTCCCACTGAAGTAGCTGCTTGATTATGTCCCTGACCTGTAGAGGTTGTTAGGATTAAAACTTTTTTCATGAAAGTCACTCATTTCCATAGTATTATATTAAATATTGTAACATGTTTATTATATGATTAAAATATTAAATTAAACTTACCAATATATTAATAAAAGGTTAATTTAAATATTATACAAAACTACAGAGTAAAAACTCGTATAGGAGTGTACTATATATTATGTTAGTATTAATATATTCGTAACTTTAGGCACATTCAAAAAAGATTATTGTTGTAGTTAATGTGCATTAAAGAAAAAGGGAAAGACAATGTCTTTCCCTAAATTTCTTACTTATTGTCAAGGTTGAATCTCTTGTTGAATTTATCAACTCTTCCACCAATGTCAACAGATTTTTGTTTACCAGTGAAGAATGGGTGGCATTTAGAGCATATTTCAACTTTTAGTTCTTCTTTAACAGAACCAGTAGTGAAAGTGTTTCCACATGCACACTTAACCACTGCGTCTGTGTGGTATTCAGGATGTATGCCTTCTCTCATTATTTTTCACCTCTTTCAATTATATAAACTTATGTTAATTATTCAATAACAACCATTAAATTATATCATAGTCGATTTTTAGCGTCAATAATAATTTACAATTGTATAATCATTAGCCATTAATTGAATAAAAATATCTTTTTATGATGAGTATTAAATGATATAATCGATTATGATACCTTGAAAAGGAGAGTACTTTAAGGATGAGTAAATTATATTTTAGATACGGTGCTATGAATTCTGGTAAGTCAACTCATTTAATGCAAGTTGCTTATAATTATGAAGAGCGTGGGATGAAAGTAAGTATTATTAAACCTAAGATTGATAACAAGGGTGGGGATACGCTTGTATCGAGGCTTGGGGTAAATAGGAAAGTAGATTTGTTGATTTCAGAATATGAAAACATATTTAAGCTTGTTGATAACTATTTGAAAGAAAAGAAAAGGATAGATTGTATATTAGTAGATGAAGTTCAATTTATGAAGTGTGAACAAATAGACCAGTTGTTTGAAATTGCAGTTAAATTTGATATACCAATTATATGTTATGGACTTAGAACAGATTTTAAAAGAGATGGATTTGAGGGTAGCGCAAGATTGTTGTTATTAGCTCATAGTATAGAAGAAATGAAAACTATATGCGCGTGTGGTAAAAAAGCTATATTTAACGGAAGAAAAATAAATGGTAAATTTGTATTTGAAGGCGAACAAATTGCAATTGATGAGCAAAATGATGTTAGGTATGAATCCTTATGTGGACATTGCTATTACAAATACAAGGGACATTCAAATAAATAACAAGTCAGTATGTTAGTGTATTTTGCGTCTTTGACTTGTTATTTAATTTCATATCCCAAAGAAAAATAATATAAGAGAGTAAGTGATTTTATTAATGAAGAGATGTGATGTTGGAGGTCAAGCTGTTATAGAAGGAGTTATGATGAGGGGGAGTAAGAGCCTTGCTACAGCAGTTAGGACGCCTAAAGGAAATATAGAAATAGATTTTAAAGACAATAGACCGGTAACAAAGAAATATCCAATTTTAAATATACCTTTTCTTAGGGGATTTTTTGTACTTGTAGAATCAATGAAAGTTGGAATGGATTCATTAAATTATTCGGCTTCATTTTTAGAGGATGAAAGTGAAGAGCCTACAAAATTTGAAAAGTGGCTTGAAAATAAGTTTGGGGAAAAAACCAATAATGTATTAATGGCTATAACTATGATAATTTCATTTATTTTTTCAATTGGGCTTTTTGTTGCATTACCAACGGGAATAGCATCATTTTTTAAAGGTGTAGGTGTATCTGATGTAATGTTAAATTTAATTGAGGCAGCCATAAGAATAATAATCCTTCTATTGTATATGTTTTTTATAAGTAAACTTAATGATATATATAGGGTGTTTCAATATCATGGTGCTGAACATAAAACAATTTTCTGCTATGAAGCCATGGAAGAGTTAACTGTAGAAAATGTAAGGAAACAATCAAGATTGCATCCTAGATGTGGAACAAATTTTTTGTTTTTAGTGATGTTTGTTAGTATTGCAATATTCTCATTTACAGGTTGGGGAGGAATTGTTGAAAGATTGGCAATAAGAATTATAGGAATACCTTTAGTTACTGGGATTAGCTATGAACTTATAAAGTGGCTTGGAAAAAATGATAATATATTGGCTAGAATAATAGCATATCCAGGACTTAAATTACAACTGTTAACAACTAAGGAGCCAGATGATTCTCAAATTGAAGTTGCTATTGCATCTTTAAAGGCAGCAGAGGGAATTAAAGATCCTGATAAAAAGATTGAAGAGTTAATAAATACAGGAACAATTACATTAAAAGAAAGCGGTATTGATACATCAAGGTTAGATGCAGAATTATTGCTTGGAAGTATAATTGAAAAAAATAGAGTGTATTTAATTAGTCATAAAGAAGAAGAGGTAAGTGCAGATAATGCTGAAAAATATTTTAACTTAATTGAAAAGCGTAGAAATAAAATGCCAGTAAAATATATTTTAAATAAGTGTGAATTTATGGGACTTGATTTCTATATTGAAGAAGGAGTGTTAATTCCAAGAGATGATACAGAAATACTGGTTGATGAAGTACTTAAGAATATAGAAGAAAATGAAGAAAAACAACTATGTGATTTGTGTTGTGGCTCTGGGGCCATTGGTATATCATTAGCTCATTTTAGACAAAATATAAATGTGGATTTAATAGATTACTACCCGATTCCAGAAAAAGTTTCATTAATAAACATAAAGAAAAATGACTTGGAAAATAGGGTTTCATTTATAAAAAGTGATTTATTAGAAAAAGCTATAGAAAACGAAAAGATGTATGATATCATAGTTTCAAATCCTCCTTATATAGAGGAAGAAGAAATAGATAAACTTATGGAGGATGTTAAAAATTATGAACCTCATACTGCTTTAAATGGTGGACTTGATGGGTTAGATTTCTATAGAAAAATAATTGATCAAAGTCAAAAGGTATTGAAAAAAGATGGGATATTAGCATTTGAAATAGGATATAATCAAGGAGAAGCAATAAAATTATTGATGGAAGAATATAATTTTGAAAATATAAAAGTTATTAAAGATTTTGCAAGCCTTGATAGAATAGTAGTTGGAGTTAACAATTCACAAGTCACAATCCACAATGCACAATAAAGGAGAAAAGCCACAGGCTTTTTAAAAATCTTAATTGTGAATCGTGAATTGTGCACTGTGAATTGTAAATTGTAAGTTGGTTAAGTAATTAAAATGTGATATAATGTAGAAATATGAAAAATGAATTACGGAGTGATTAAATGTTATTAGATAGATTAGAATTTATAGAAAATAAATATGATGAATTATCAGTTAAAATCAGTGATCCATCAATTATGCAAAATCAAAATGAATGGAGAAAGCTTTGTAAAGAGCATTCGGATTTAGAGATTATAGTGAATAGCTATAGAGATTATAAGAAGGTAACTGAAGATTTAAAAGCAAACAAGGAAATGCTAAGTGATGAAAGTGACAAAGAAATGAAAGAGATGTTAAATGAAGAAATATCTGATCTTACAAAAAGAGAAGTTGAATTACAAAATGAAATACAAGTTTTATTACTTCCAAAGGATCCTAATGATGACAGAAATGTATTTGTTGAAATTAGAGGAGGAGCTGGTGGAGAAGAAGCAGCACTATTTGCGTATAACTTATTTAGAATGTATACAAGATATGCAGAAACTCAAAGATGGTCTACAGAAATTATGAGTTTAAATGAAACAGATCTTGGTGGATTTAAAGAAGTTGTATTTATGATTAAAGGTAATGGAGCTTATTCTAAACTTAAATATGAAAGTGGAGTTCATAGAGTACAAAGGGTACCAGATACTGAATCCAGTGGAAGAATTCATACATCAACAACTACAGTAGCGGTGTTAGCAGAAGTTGATGATGTTGAAATAGAAGTTGCAGATAAGGATGTTAGAATAGATGTATTTAGAGCTTCAGGAAATGGAGGACAATGCGTTAATACTACAGATTCAGCGGTTAGAATAACTC
>Ga0302173_10000436_pt1 | contig 22730 bp, 27 predicted proteins | sample I_Fen_N3_1_FD_198785 | JGI IMG/M metagenome (GOLD analysis project Ga0302173, IMG submission 198785) | Peat permafrost microbial communities from Stordalen Mire near Abisko, Sweden - I_Fen_N3_1 | ecosystem: Environmental > Terrestrial > Soil > Wetlands > Permafrost | place: Sweden: Abisko... | reverse complement strand
GACTGTACTTCTATTGCTTTTATTGAAGAATGGATGAACACTCTACCAAGAAGAATACTTGATTATAAAACACCAGAAGACCTCTTTGAATCACACTTAGATGTCATCTATTCAATTTAACTTAATTTAATTGGTATTTATTGTAATAATACGAATTAGTTCAATTTGTTATTGCAATTGGTCTTTATATATTTTTAATTATTGTATAGATTTTCCTAATTCATACGCTTGATTTGGGAAATCAGTTTGTTCAAGCATTTCTCTTACAGGACATCCAGTTGCAAATAACTTTCCTGCATCTTCCCAATTCATAAAACGAAGTGTACCTTCATAAGTTTTTTCCAAACCTTCCATAGTCCAATCATCTGCACCATATGAAGTTGCGAAAAGCATTGCCTTTTTGTTTCCTGATAATTTTGCATTATTTGCATGGAATCTGTCAATTACTGCTTTTATTTGTGCTGACATTGTATAATAATAAAGTGGTGTCACAAATACTACTAAATCTGTATCTATTAGATTTTCACTTAGTGTACTCATAGAATCCTTATGTACACATTCTGAATCATGGCTTGAACAATACTCACATGCAAGACATGGTTTCACATTTTCAAATGCTGCATCAAATCTAAACACCTCGTGTCCTGATTCTTTAGTTCCTTCTATAAATTTATCTGCTAATAAAGCAGATGTACCATTCTTATGTGGACTTCCTGTAATAACTGTTACTTTTATTGTTATTCTCCTTCAAATTAAAAATCATATTTTTTATGGTTAATTGCGTTTGTTTTTTACCGATATATTAACTATAAAACCTTAAGCCGACTTAAGGTCAAGTACTTTTTCTAAACTATCTAATTTTTTAATTTTTTATTACATCTTCTTTCTTCGAATTACACAATAGTTTAATACTAAATTTATATCTTTTACTTCCTGCAAATGAAACTGGTGAGGCCATAGGATTAACAAGAATCTCGCCTTCAGGATTACGATCTTTATTACCTGCAAAACCATCCTTAAACATTGATAATCTATCAGGTGGACTCATACTCATCCCTGTTGGAACCTCATTAACAAATTTCCCATTAACATAATTATCAAAATGTTGATATCTCTCTTTCTGTTCTTTAGTTGGATTACCACCAAAAGTTGGATGTAAGTTTATAAATAATATAATTCCAACACATAATAACATAAAAAAGACTAAATTCTTATAACTCTGCGTTATCCCAATGAAGCCATGCCATATTGCAGCTACATTTAATCCTAAGCTTTTTTTCCCATTTCATATGCCTGATTTGGATAATCTGTCTGTTCAATATCACTTCTTACTCCACACCCTGTTGCAAGTATTGTTCCTGCATATTCCCATTTTAAATAATTAACAATTGTTTTATAATGTTCTGTAAGTAACTTCATTATCCCATTATCCGCAACATAAGCAGTTGCCATAAGTAATGCTTTTTTGTTATTTCCCATTATCTGAGACTCAGTCGCATAGAAACGGTCTATAACTATTTTCATCTGTGCTGACATTCCGAAATAATAAAGTGGTGTAACAAATACCACCATATCAGCAGATATTAATTGGTCATTCAACTTATTCATAGAATCATTATATACACACATTGAACCATTCGTCTTACAATGGTTGCAACCAAGACATGGTTTTACGTCTTCAAAAGCCGCATCAAAACGGAACACATTATGTCCCGCCTCTTTTGCTCCTTCTATAAATTTTTCAGCCAAAAAAGCTGAAGTTCCATTTTTATGTGGACTTCCTGTAATCACTGTTATTTTCATCTTAATTTCCTCGCTTTCTATATTAATAATTTAACTATAAAACCTTAAGTCAACTTCACATCAAGGTCTGCCATACTATTTTTCCTTATTTAAAATACAAAATATAACTCAGAGTACACTCCAAGTTATGCTTTGTATCCTTTTATGATAATTTATGGTTAAAAATACTACTTTCTTTCTGATAAGAGCTGTCCACCAAATCCAATATTGTCCTGTTCATTTTCCTTTAATAGTACAATAAAGGCTTGCTCTGGTACATTCATAACTTTTGATGCTGTACTTGTAAACTCCTTTACCAACTGACTTTTTTGTTCTTTGTTTAATTTTCCTGCTTCTAATGTAATTACTGGCATATTTTCATCTCCTTTTCTAAGCCATCTATTTTTATTGATTAAATATTACATACACATCTTGAATTAACTTAAAGTTTTTCCCATCTCATATGCTTGTTGTGGATAATCTGTTTGCTCAATAACTTCTCTTACTGGACATCCTGTTGCAAATAACTTTCCTGCATCTGTCCAATTCAGAAAACGAAGTGTACCTTCATAAGTTTTTTCCAAACCTTCCATAGTCCAATCATCTGTACCATATGAAGTTGCAAAAAGCATTGCCTTTTTGTTTCCTATAATCTTTGCGTTTTTAGCATGGAATCGGTCAATTACTGCTTTTATTTGTGCTGACATTGTATAATAATAAAGTGGTGTCACAAATACTACTAAATCTGTATCTATTAGCTTTTCACCTAGTGTATTCATGGAATCCTTATGGACACATTCTGAATCATGGCTTGAACAATACTCACATGCAAGACATGGTTTCACATTTTCAAATGCTGCATCAAATCTAAACACCGCGTGTCCTGCTTCCTTTGCTCCTTCAATAAATTTATCTGCAAGTAAAGCAGATGTACCTTTCTTATGTGCGCTTCCTGTAATAACTGTTACTTTCATAGTTATTCTCCTTCCAAATTTAAAATCATATTTTTTACGGTTAATTGCGTTTGTTTTTGCCGATATATTAACTATAAAACCTTAAGTCAACTTAAGGTCAAGTACTTTTTATAATTTTCTCCTATTTTTTTTATTATGCAATAGAAAACCCTTTGGCTGAAGCTTATTATCACAACAACCAAAAGGGTTCTAACATACTCTGCTATTTAAATTTTTATTTCATCTTCAACTTCAAAACATATTTTATTTTTCTTTTTTACTCGCTTTCCATGAAGCTATCAATTCATTTGTAAAAGGTTCACACTTTTGTTCATAAGTATCAATTTTATAATTAATAACATCCATTGTTTCCTGAATATCATGCATTTTTTTTTCTAATGCCGCTTTTGTTTCAAGTAATATCTCCCGTCTTGCTTCTTTAGTTGACTCTCCCTGTAAAGCAAGCTGAATATATTCACGGATAGCCTCCAATGACACACCAGCTTTCTTAAATTTCATTGCAAATTCAATCCAGCTTATTGACATTTCATCATACTCTCTGATTCCTGATTCTGTTCTAGGAACTTCTGGAATTAAACCAATTCTTTCATAATATCGCAGATTGTCAATTGATATTCCTGTTTTTTTTGATGCTTCTTTTATTATCATTTACAATACCTCCAACATCTTTAAATAATACTATTTGTGAAATTTTTGTATATTTTGAGTACTTTCTTCATATGTAATTAAATTAATAATTCTTTTATAAAATTACTTTTAATCATTTCATTTTATCTAACACTCTTAATTCATTTTTTCTTATTTTAAACCCTTAAGTTGACTTCATGTCAACACTTTTTTAATAAAAATATATTAAGTTCATATCGCCCTTATATCTTTTTCTTAATTATCGAATGATATGGAAAACCATTTAGGGATAAGCTCTACAATTATAAATGTAGTTATGTAATCTATTAAATAGCATTAACTTAAATATCACTTCTCTCTCATCATACCTTATAACTGTCTTTCATAAATTGAATAAATCGTGAAGTTGTAGAATTGAAACTTTGCGACTTTTTCCAAATAAACATGCAACTTGATGTTAATATAGGATAAAATTTAAATTGATATTAGAATTCTCAACTATTAATTAACGATTGAGTATCTTTTTCTAAACGAAAAGAAATGCTGTCGTACCTCCAGTTTTTTCAAACTGTTTGTGTGACAGCACCCTTTAATTTTTATTCAGTCACTGAAACCAGTTCATGAATTTGATTCTATAATAATTCTTATTTCATGGTCATTTTCTCAATCCATGAGAACCAGCATCTTTATGCCATAGGATTTTCCCAGGCACCTCTAGTATCTACACCTGTTTTTGATGCCATACGTTCTAATTCATCTATTTCTTCTGCTGTCAATACAATCTCAGCAACCTTTGCCGCATCTTCAACGTGTGCTGGCTTTGTTACACCAATAATAGGGGTTGTCCCCTTAGCAATAGCCCATGCCATTGCAATCTGTGACACAGAAGCATTGTACTTCACACCAATATTTTTCATAGTATCTATTAGCGCTTCAATCTCTGGCAACACAGAATTATAGGTCATTGCACGCTGACTACCTTCTGGGAGTGGATGCTTTGTATCATATTTACCACTTAATGCACCTTGCTCTAATACCATGTAAGCAAAAAATGTTATGTTGTTTTCCTTACAGTAATCAAGAATTCCACCTTCCTCTGAAGAACGGTAAAGAAGACTGTAGTGGTTTTGGATTGCAGAAATATGCACGCCCTCCTTAGCCAGAATACTTTCCGCACGCTTGATTTCCTCTAGATTATGATTAGAAACTCCAACACGCTTCACCTTACCATTTTTCACAAGTGGAATCAAATACTTTGTCCATTTATCCACATCACCTGGATTGTGAATCCAGTATATATCTATATAATCTGTACCCAAACGTTCCAAACTAGCATCACACATGTCTGCTACAGGGTCAGCAGAATCACCCGCTATTTGCGGTGTGAATTTTGTTGATAAAATTATACTCTCACGAGGATAAGTTTTAGCAAATGTTCCTAAAATTCCTTCAGATGCCCCCATACCATAAACAACAGCTGTATCCCAAAGGTTAAGACCATTTTTCATTGCTACTTCAAAAACTGGCTTCAGTTCTTCCACTCCAAGATTATTTCCAAAAACCTGATCTCCTCCTGCAAAACCTACGCCCCAAGACCATGTACCTAATGCGATGTGTGGCATTTTAAAATTGTTTTCCATATAATTCTTCCTCCTAAAATTTAAATTTACAAAAATAACCATTTCATATCTAAAGCATACCAACCCCTTTTAACGGTTTTATAATTTCATTTCCAAGTAATTTTGCTCTACTTTTTTATATCTATTACAAAATGATCATTTGAATTTCGTATATCTGTGAAATCTTCTATTTTAAATATTGTTTAAAAAAAGTTTCTATCTTGTCAAATGGGATGAGAATGCCTACGTTCACCGCTACTTTCACCATTATAAGACTCATCAAAGGCAATTGCGACAAAACCACGTTCTGCCATTGTCTGTGCATAAATCCCCGCACCTTGCTCTTTTAACACCTCCATATGGAGTACCAATAACAAGAGCTACATATTTCTTTGATTCATCCATATCTTTTGGCAGATATAAGTTTGCTGCAATGGTAATACCATATCTATTCTTATATGATATCTTTTCACTGATTACCTTATCACTTGCTGTAAATGTCTTGTATTTACTGTTTGAATCATTTTTTATTTTATTAACTCCTTTCACTGTAGCGTTATCTTCTAATTAAAATAGATATTTACCTGTATACTATCTCATTTATATACTAACCAATCTACTCTGATTATATCCATTCCACGGCTACACTGGTATGCGTCGCTCTGATTCCTTACATTGTGGCAAAATAATCAACATAGTTTATCAATAAATAAACAAGACACTACATTAGTTCTTTATCATCATATAACCTTAAGTCAACTCTAGGTCAAGAGTTTTTTTCATATTATTTTGTAGAAAGTTTTATTTTGTCGTAAATTCTTTTATTCTAATTATGGACTTATTTAAGAAAGACCTGCTAATTCTAACTTATTTGATTATTTATATGTATGGAATTTTGTGGATTATAGATTTATTATCACAACTTATATAAAACAAATTTTTCATTAAAATTTATTCTATTTGTATAAGGTTATAATCAGTATTACCCATACCAAGTGTGTTCATATATTCAATTTGACGAAGTCCACTTCTTGATTCAATACGCTTAATAATATCGTGATTTTGCTCTCTTGGAAGTTTATAAACAAGATCAAGAGATGCTTTATCAATAGCTAAAATATCTGTAGACGCAAGTATACCTATATCTTCACATTTTGGTGGAGCACCATGCGCATCACAGTCACAATCAACTGACATATTTTTTAATACGTTTATATAAACTATACGATCTTTAAAGTGCTCCGCTATAGCCTTTCCTGATTCAACCATTCTTTCAAGAAAAATAGGACCAGTAGGCCACCCAGCGCCATGAATCATATGTTTTCCATTATGACCAGAAGCCATACCAATACCTATATTTTTTAGCGAGCCTCCAAAGCCACCCATTGCATGACCTTTAAAATGTGTATAAACTAGTATTGAATCATAATTTAGCATATGACTTCCCACAGCAACTTCAGTAAGATGATCCCCAGGAGCAAATCCCTGACCTTTTGAAAGAAAATCTTTCATTCCTGGCACTGGTATCATAACATCACCTTCCTCATCCATAATATCAACTGGACAAAAATCGAAGCCATTAGTTTTAATTACTTCACGGTGAGTCTCTGTTTCATACCGTGGACTTGGATATAATACATTGCATTCAACAATATTACTGTTTGGAATTTCAGCTTGTAAGCCTTTAATAAGATTAATAGGAAGAAGATTTGGTCCATGTGGTTCTCCAGTATGTAATTTTATCCCTATTCTTCCATCTATACCTGAATTTATATAGGTGTAAATCTTTAAAAGTCCTTTAACACTAATATCATTAGTAAAAAATACATTAGATTTATTGTCATACTTCAACTCATCTGCGATTTGACCTGAAGTCATTCCTATTGCCTTTAACGAACTTACATCAAGCCCAGATCCTCCAGCAGATTTTAAAGAATTAATTTTTGAAATACTTCTCATGATTAACACCTCATTTATAAAATTTTTCCCATCAAATTTTCCCGTTTAATAATTTCTTCTTATTAATCCTCTCAAGTAATAATAGTAATAATGATAAACTCTGAAGCTAACTTTAGGTCAAGTACTTTTTTGTTCTTTTTAATTTTTCAGCAGCTTTATCTATAGAATACTTCACAAAAATTCTCATTCATTAAGAACAATACGAAATACTTACTAATAAAAATATTCCAATTATGGTCATGGAACCAGTTCATGGCGGAATGCTCGCATCCTTAACTGATGAAGGTAATGAAATGCTACGTGCAATTGAACCAAATAAATCCATTGCCTCTTGGGCATTACGTTTTGTTATGGGCTTAGAAAATGTTTACGTCATACTAAGTGGCATGTCAAACATGGAACAAGTTCAAGACAATATTGCAACATTTAATGAAAATAAATTGCTATCAAAATATGAAGAAGATATATTAATTGACGTTAATTCCTTATTACATAAGACTGTAGCAGTTACTTGTAAATCATGTCGTTACTGCTGTAATGAATCTAAACTAGGAGGTCATGGCGTTTATCTCGTTTAAAAACAGTAGAAGAAAAATAAAAGACCTTCTGCTTGTATTGGATGTGACGTTTGTAAATCGCATTGTCCACAAAGTTTAGATATTCCTAAATTTATGAAAGAAATGCCAACTAAATGGTGATATCGTAAAAAACTTACTTATATACATATCAACGGCGTGATATTCCTATTTAATTTCAATAAAAGAATTTAATTTTCCTATTGACATGAACTTGACTTCAGGTATTAAACTATATATAAGTTTAATACCTAGTTAGAAAACAATCCAAGGTTTAAGTTATTAATATAATCAAGATAAAAACTTACAAAAAAATAAACTTTATAAGTTCTAATTAATAAAATTCATTGTTTGTTAAAGCAGATTTATATTATTTGATAAGTCTGCACAAAATAAATCTAGATTTATTTTGTGAGGTGATTTAAATGATGAATTTAAAGAAAAATACCATAGAAAATAATCAAAAAGCAATATTGGAACTAGAAACAGCAATGAAAAAGACTAAAAAATTACGAATGTATAAACGATACTCTGTAGTTTTAAAGCACTTTCAAGGTTTTCAAAACAAGATAATTGCAGAAATGGAAGGTTTAGAAGAACATGCTGTTGGCGGTTATATTAAAAAATACAAAGCCAAAGGATTAGATGGTCTTGCTATGAAGAAGGCACCTGGTGCCCCTAGAAAATTAAGCGCTGAGCAAGAACAAAAACTCATTTATGTAATAACAAATAATACGCCTGACGAAGTAGGCTTTGACTCAAGAAAAAATTGGACTATCGAATTAATACGCCAATGGGTTATAGTTAATTTTAATATTATTATAAAACACAGTAGTATGGCAGTTATTCTTCACAGATTAAATTTGAGTTATACAAGACCGACATATGTTTTAAAAAAGGCTGATAAAGAAAAACAAGAAACTTTCAAGAAAGATTTTGAAAATCTAAAAAAAACACCTTGATGGCTTAGTTGATACTATCTTATTTCAAGATGAATCAATGATAAGAGATTATCAGGCTATTCAAAAGACTTGGTTTATAAAAGGACATCAACGAAAAATACCTACTTATGGGAAGAATGCAGGTGTAAAATTAATAGGAATACTAGATTATGAAAGCGGTCATGTATATTGTGAAGAACATGAAAAATATGATGCTGTAGTATTCCTTGAGTTTTTAAAGAAGGTGCTTTCGCAATACCCGAAGGGTAAAATAGTTATTATTCTTGATAATGCTAAAATTCATCATGCTAAATTGATACAACCATTTTTGGAAGAGATGAAGCATAGGCTCCAATTAATGTTTTTACCTCCATATAGTCCTGATCTAAATCTAATTGAGGGGTTATGGGGGTGGTTAAAATCATCAGTAGTGAATAATGTATTCTTTAAAAGTTTGGTTGGTGTTAGAGTTGCTATACAAAATTTCATTGGAACAATAAATAAAGTTCCTACACAAACAATAGACAGGCTATGTGTTAAAATGTAGAAACTTTATTAGAACTTATATTTGTTAAAAAATAACTATCACTTGAAAGGAGATTTATTTATGAAACAACAAATTGGAACAAGCTCTACCGGTAATTTGTCTGAAGCTATAAAAGGTTTTATTAATCCTTCTTTAATTATATTATTATCAAATAAAGACAAATTTAAAGAACACGTAGAAGAATTAGAACAACTGCATCCAGGTATTCCAAGCATCGGATGTATTTGTACTAGCTATAGTAAATTGTCTACAATTGAAAATGGAGTGACAGCAATTGCATTTTCTGGCTGTGCTGGTGTAGCAACTAATATTATATTAGAACTTTCCTCTACGCCTGTTAAATATATTAATCGAGTTAAAGAAGATATCACGAAGATAAAAGCAGAATCAGAAAATACTATTTGTATTGACTTTGCTACAGGTACTGAGACAGGTATAGGTCATGATAGCCGTTTAATGACAACTTTAGGAAGTCTTTTGGCACCAAATCACATTTCTTTAATAGGTACTACTGTTTCCAACAACGTAGTTTCCTGCAATGGTGTGATATATGAAGATGCTTGCGCATATGCATTTATCAAGAATAACGGAAAAATAATATCTTATAAAGAAACTATTTATAAGCCAACAGATTTAAAAATGGTAGTAACTAAAGCAGATTCAAAAAATTATATTTTATATGAACTAAATGGGCAACCAGCAGAATCTGTTTATTGCGATTATCTTAATACTTCCCCGGATAAAATATATACACAAAGCTTTCAAAATCCATTAGGAAGATGGGTAGGTGATGAGTTTTACATAATGGCTATTACTAATTCTAAAAATAAAGCCTTACAATGCTTTAAACGTATAAATAATACTGATATTATTTCAATTTTAGAATTAGATGATTATAAACAGGTTGTTAATAATACTGTATCTGAAATAAAAAAAGTTCTTCCTAATATTTCTGGGGTTTTTTCTATGAATTGTGGATACAGATATGCAATTTTTAGAGAAGAAAATTATTGGACAGATTATTTAAAAACAATGAATTTTTCCGATAATCATGTTGGATTAATAGCATTAGGTGAACACTTTAATTCACAACACGTAAATCAAACAATGGTATGTGTTGCATTTGAATAAAATTTTAAGGGAGAATTATTATGAAATTGTTTGGTTTTAATAGAGAAAAAGATACTGTTATAAATAATAATGTTAAGGCTCCAAAAGATATTTCAGCTATTTTATATGCCATTGAGTATCTTAAGAAATGTCAAGAAAACTTAACTAAAGAAGAGTTAAATACATCAGAACAGATTCGTAAAATTGAATCATCATTTAAAGAAGTTTTAAACGATAATTCAAAGCTAAATGAAGAGATTGACAATAATTTTCGTAATATCCTCTCTAAGATAGACACTGCTTCTGGAGGATTTAATGAAGTAAAAAATGATATTATCGAATCTATTAATAGATCAGAAGCACAAGGTGATGTCTTAAAAGAGAATGCTAACCGCGTAAATGCAAGCTTTAATGAAATGGATACTGTTTTTCAAATGTTACAAAATTCAGTTGATGAAATTAAAAAATTCACAAATGAAATTGTAGGTATTGCAAATCAAGCAAATATGCTAGCACTTAATGCATCTATTGAAGCCGCAAGAGCTGGAGAAAATGGGAGGGGATTTTCTGTAGTTGCAGAAGAAGTACGAAAATTATCAGGTGAAATAAAAAATCTAGTTTCCTTCGTAAAAAACAGTGTTGCTGATGTAGAAGGTGGTACAGAAGAATTAAGTGAATCATTTAAAAATTCGCAAAAAGCTTTAAAAAGTAGTGCACAAAGTGTAGATGATACTAATGAAATTTTTAATGAGATAAAAAGTACTGCATTAAAACTTGATGATGTGAATGTTGAAATTGTCAATGCTATTAATGAATCTTCTAATGGAATGAAAAAAATTAATAATTATATATCAGCATCTCAAAAATCATATAATGATATGACAGAGCATATTGATATGATTAATAAATTTGATACTAGAAAAAGTGTTCTATTTGAAAATATAGATAATATGACCGAACAATTAGAACCACTGTTACATGAAGTTGAATAAAGTTATATTGGTTGAAAAATAACAAAATCTCTCTGCGGTTGAGTATAAACGTTATCCACAGCCAGTTCCGCAAACTGTTTTCTATATAATAAAGGATATAAATAAAGAAGGTAGCGTCCAATAAAATGACTCTACCTTCTTTCTTTATTCAATGAAACATTTTTTTACATATTAAATATAAAAATAATGCCATTTCTATTTACATATATTAGGTTTCAACTCCGAAATATAATATCCTTGTGAAAAATCTATATTTAATTTCTTTATTTTATTATATATTTGTTCATCTGCTGCGAACTCAGCTATGATTTCTATACCTAATTCCTTTGCAAAACTTACTAAAGTTTTTATAATTATTTCTGCAGATTTATCCTTATGTATATTTTGTACTATAGAACCATCAATTTTTATATAATCCACATTCAACTTTATTAGATAGCTAAAATTAGAATATCCAGTACCAAAATCATCCATTGCAATTTTGGCTCCATATTTTTTTATATCTTTTATAAAATCTGAAACTTCATCAAAATTTTCTATACCTTTGTAAAAACATATGTGTTATTTTCTAAATTGCTATTACCATCCACACCTCCTGCAACTATAATATTGAGATTTACATCATTTATTCCATCAAGAAATTCCTGTCCATCAACCTCCATTGATATAAACGATAGTATAGACTTAGTATCTTTACTTATTAATTTACTTCCTATAGTCCGCTCTTGATGAAAATCACTTTCATCATTTTTTAATATATTGTTACCTTTATCAATACCATTTATGTTTATAAACCCTTTTAAATTTTCATAGTTATCATATTTAAAATTATAACTTTTCATATATCCCTCCGTTTAAACTTTAAAAGTTAAACTAAGTAAAAATATATTTATATCCATAATCCATATAAATATATCTGGTATACGTAATACTTTAAGTGATTTACTTATTTCACTCCATTTAGTATTATGGGATAACAAATTCATAATAAGTATTGTTATAATTAACTTTTGGAAAAGCAATAAACTATTCTGGATGTTACCATAAATCATAGCTGGTATTAATGCTATTAAAGTTATAATTGGAAATATCAAACTTCTCAAAAATAAGCTTTTCTCTTCCTTTGGAACGTAATTATCTTTTGCCAAAAGCCATTCTTCAATCATTTATTGTCCTTTTATATATTTACTAAAATTAATTTACTGCATAATTTTAAATTAGTCCCATTAAGTTATTGTAAACAAAATACATAATCCAACCTGTTCTTTCTTTACATTTAACAGGAAATGAAGAAGTAGCTCAAAAGAAATATTTAAATACATAATAAATAGCACCACTTAAACTTTGGTGCTATCTATTAGACAGATTCAAAAAACAAGTCAATTGGCCAAGCTATTTTCCATATAGCGTTATTTCTCTATCGTAACCACAGCATCAAAATCTCCACTCATTCCTTCTAGAGCTTCTATACCTGATTCAATATGTCCCATATAAATTAGTCCACTTGAATATTCCCTATCTTTATAGAAAACTGCTAAATTTCCCCATGGTGAATAGCAGGTAATATCACCCTTTTTAGGCGTATAACCATTTGGTGCATTCTGAGTTGACAACTTACTTGGAGGATAGCTGATTTTTTCTGCTCCTGCAAAATCTTTAAAACTCATGGTTAGTGGAAGCATATTTAAAAAATCTCTGGTAGTTGGATTATCTTCCATAACTGCTATTAATTCTTGATCCTTAATTTTTATTTTAATTCTTGTATCTTTCAAGTTTGCCTCTCCTTTCAAATTCTCATTATTATCACTTTCACTCACTTTCATCTCTTCTTCTGACTTTCCTGTATCTGTTTGACCTGTGCTGCTTTGTATCTGTTTTGTTTCCTGTTTGTTCTCTCCACTGCTTTCTTTAAAACAACCTGTAATAGATGTAGTAAATAAAGTTAAAAAAAGCAATACTAGCAACTTTTTATAATGAGTTCCTTTATGTCTAAACATATTTACCTCCATACTCATAGCTTTAGCATTAGTTCCGGATTCCCTCTGTCTCAGCCTCAAATAACACACAATGAATCTAAATGCTTTATCAAATAATTATCAGCTATATGCATATTTAATTTCCAAACAGCTCAACTGCTTGCTTCATTTTATTAATAATATTCACACCAAATGGGCAGTTTTTCATACACGCTCCGCATTCTATGCATTCACTTGCATGATGTTTTAACAGTTCATAGTGGTTTTTTAATGTTTCAGGAACATCTTCTTGAATTAATGCTAAATCTAAATATTTATTAACTAATGCAATGTCTATCTTTTTAGAACATGGAGCACAATGCCCACAATACATACAATGTCCACTAAATGTTTTTCTTGGAGCATTTGCAAGAACTTCACTATAATCTTTTTCTTTGCTGCTTGCATTATTATAGGAAGTAGCTGCAAGTATTTGATTTATATTTGCTACTCCAACCATTACAGATGCTACCGCTGGTCTTGTCAAACAATAATGTAAACATTGTACTGGTGTCAATGCTTTTTCGAAAGGTGATTCTTTATCACTTAATAGAACTCCAGCTGCATACCCTTTCATAACAGTTAATGCTACACCTTCATTTTCGCAAGTTCGATAAAGTTTATCACGTTTTGGATCAACGCCTTCATAAGTTCTATTTTTAAAAGTAGTTTCTTCAAATAATATGTTTACATCCTCACTAGCTGGCAGCATATCATATGCAGCATTAATACTGAATAAAATCACATCAATCAGCCCTGATTCAACTGCTTTAAAAGCAATATCTGGATTATGTGTTGATATACCTATAGACTTGATAATACCTTTTTCTTTTAGTTCTTTTGCATATTTAATTATTTCTCCATTAAAAATGTTGTCAAAATCTTTTTAATCATCCACATAATGAATCATTCCAACATCTACATAATCTAATTGCATCCTAGTTAAAAAGTCTTCATATGCATTAACAACTTCACCAATATTCCTAGTACGTCTATATTGTCCATTATCCCAGATACTACATAGATGTCCTTCAATAACAAAACTATTTCTAGGATATTTACTTAATGCTTTTCCGACATTGCTTCTAACTTCTGGATTTGAATTGTATATATCAATAAAATTAATGCCCTCACTCATTGCACAATCAATAATTTCTTCACACTCTTCATAGCTTTTGTTTTCAAATCCCTCTCCACCAATACCAATAGCACTAACTTTAATTTTTGTTCTTCCTAAAATTCGATACTCCATGTTCTACTCCCCCCAAAAAAAGAATTACAGTGACTCTAATTCAAGTCTCTTCAAAACTTTTTCTAATCTTTCTAATCCCTCGATTAATAGTTCTCTTGGACAAGCTATATTCATTCGAATAAAACCTTCTCCTGCTTCACCATATGTTTGTCCACCATTAATTTGTAAGTTACCTTGTTCAAAAATTTTCTCGCTAAGTTCTTTTGAACTTATTCCTAGACTTCTACAATCAATCCAAATTAAATAAGTAGCCTCAAGTTTCACAACTTTTAACTTGGGAATCCTCTCATTAATAAATGAAGTTAAAAAATCGCGATTTCCTTCTAAATACTCCAATAGTTGATCTAGCCACTCTTCTCCCTCGTTATAAGCAGCAATTAAAGCTTCAATTCCAAAAACATTAGGCTCTATTGTCTCATTAATATTTAGTGATCGATTTACTTTTTTTCTGTACTCCTCATTTGCTACTATTATATTTGATGTTTTGAGCCCAGCAATATTAAAGGTTTTACTAGGTGCTGTACAGGTAATGGAGTTCATTAAAAAGCTTTTACTTATTGATGCAAAAGGAATATGTTTATTTTCTTTATATACCAAATCCCTATGAATTTCATCAACTAATACTATTACATCATGTTTTAAACATATTTCACCTAGTCTCTTAAGTTCATCTGTGCTCCAAACCCTTCCAACAGGATTATGTGGATTACATAAAATAAAAACTTTCACCTTTTTATCTGAAGCCTTTTTTTCAAAATCATTAAAATCAATTTCATAAAAATCACCATTGTACTTTAATTCATTTAATACTATATCGCACTTATTATTTGTTATAGATGAATTAAAGTAGTTATATACTGGTGACTGAATTAAAACTTTATCTCCAATCTCTGTAAAAGCTTGGACTACCGCTGAAAGCGATGGTATAATGCCTGTTGTAACCTCAATCCACTCCTTTTTTATGTTAAAATTATGCCTTTGAAGCCACCATCTAATCTCAGCTTCATAATAATCATCTGGAATAGTTGCATATCCAAAAACGCCGTGCTGCACTCTCTTTTCTAATGCTTTAATAACTGGATCAGCTGTTTTAAAATCCATATCAGCTATCCACATTGGTAATATATCTTTTTCTTCAGTTGACTCCCACTTTACACTATTTGTATTTCTTCTATTAATAACTGTATCAAAATCATACTTCAAATTACTTGCCTCCTTATTACTACTGAAATATTAACAAACCTTTGTAATAATTTGTATATCCGAAAAATCTATTTCTGGATCATCCAGTATAATCTCCTTAATACCTTCTGCTTTTATAATCCCACTAATTGGATTTTTAACACTATCAACTGTATTTATGATTTCAGCTTGTACTGTTGAACACTCAAAACTCAAATCTGTATCAATCATTTCACAATTTTCTAATATTAAATTTTCTGCATAACACAACGGTTGTGTTCCACAAATTTTACAGTTAACAAGTCTTAAATTTTTCGAATACCAGCCTAAATATTCTCCCTCCAAAATAGAATCATACACCGTTATATCTTCAGTGTTCCAAAAGGCATCTTTTGATTTGATGATGCAATTTCTAACAATACCTTTTTTCACATGTTGAAATGAATAATTTCCATCTAATTTAAAATTATCAAGTTCAATATTAGCACCATGTAATAATAAGTAATTTCCTTTAAATTCAGAATCTGATATCTTAACATTTACGCAATCCCATAATGTTTCTTCTGTATCCATTATGGTTTTATTAATTGTAATATTTTGAGAATCCCTAAAAATCTTAGGTGCATCGACTTTACAATTATTCATTATAGTATCACTTGTATACCAAATAGCTGCACGACTATCTTCTGAAAAATAGCTGTCATTAATTTCTATATCTTTTGTATGCCAAAATGGATACTTACTCCAAAATCTGCAATTATACACTTTTACATTTCTACTTTCTTTTATTGGAGATTCACCTTGTAAGAATTCACTGTTTTTTATCTCTAGGTTAAAAGATCTAAATAATGGACGTTCTCCTTCAAATGTTCCTTTTTCTATTAATTTCATAATTTTCAATCCTTCCAATTTTTTATTTCTTAAAACTCATTATTGTGGTAACTGTCCTTTCCATTTCTACTCTCCCTATCTAACATTCCAATTTATTATCTAAAAAGTTCTTTGCTAGAATTATATACATGATTTCTTATTACAATAGATACTACACTAAAAATTAAGAATAGCACGCCTCCAAATACGATGTATCTTGTACCTATTCCTGATATAAGTAATCCACATACACTTGCTCCAAATGTTGTTCCTAAGTTAGCAGCTGTTAAAAATAATCCATTGGCAAACTCTGGAGCTTCTGGAGCTGCAGATGCTATCCAATATTGATTAATATTAGCTCCTGCACCTGCTAATATTCCCCAAGCCAAAGTAATTAAAACCATCGGTAAAGTGAACTGCCCCATTAAGAACATTATTATGTACACTACTCCTAATACAAAATTAAAAGACACTACAAATTTAATTGCATTTTTACTAAGTAATCTCCCTGCTATAATATTTCCAATCATGTTTGCTAAACCATATATTAGTAAAATTAAACTAATTGTTGTCTCTGGAATATTCGTAACACTCTTAAGATACTCTGCAAAATAGCTATATACACCAAATATTGCTCCATTTATAAAAATAACAGTGACAATAGAAATCCAAGTAATTGGTTTTTTTAGTACGCTTAATTGCGATCCATAAGAAAGTATTTCATTAACAGGCATAGATGGTACAAATATGAGTGTAGCAATAAATGCTAAACCATTCATGACAGCAAAAAATAACATAGCCATTTTGAGTGACGTTGCACTAGCAATAAAACTAGCTACTGGTACGCCAAGTACCATACCTGCTGATACTCCCATAATTACTTTTGCAACAGCCTTCGGAGCTTCTTCCTTACTAACTGAAGATGAAGCTGCTGTAAAAGCCAATGAACAATAGATTGGCTGAAAAAATGCTGGTATCACACGAGCTATCAATACAATTGTAAAACTTGTTGAAAACGCTGAGATAATATTACCCACTAAGAAAATTCCAAGGACAAGTAGCATTACCGTCCTACGATTTATTCCTGAGAATAATAATGGCATCGTTGGTCCTGCTATAGCAACAGCTAATGCAAAAAGACTTACTAAAAGCCCTGCTTTAGATACACTGACATGAAAATTATCAGCAATTAAGGGCAATATCCCAACAACTCCCATCTCAGTATTTATTATGGCGAAAACTCCTAGGGTTAATATAAATATAAGCAAATTGTTTCGTTTAGTCATAAAATCATATCTCCTTCCCTCTCTTTATTTTATCTTTATACATCATTTCTTCTTAGAATTCTATTAATGCAAAACTTGTTTCCTCTAAAATTTAAATTATTATTTTTCATCTCTTTTCAAATTCAGTCTAACACTTAAAGTTAACTTTAAGTCAAGTACTTTTATAATTTTTTTATTTTGTCAAATATATAATTATTTACTTATTAAATAATTCACTTTAAAATTCTATCTAATATGAACATCTTCATATCTTTCACCTCTTTGAGATAATATTCATTAGAAATCAAAAAGTCCACGATGCAATAGCCTGCTCACCTTCCCTTAAGGTAAATTCACCTTCACTAAAGCGAAACATTTCATCATCTTCATCGTCTTCTTTATCCGTTATATTAACTACTTTTTCCTTCCTTTTCGTTGTAGCTACCTTTTTATTTTTCTTGTCCTCTAAATATATAGGAATATTATTCTGAGATATATTACAGCTTATTTCTCTGATTATATTATCTTGTTTATTAATGTCACTACTATTGACTTTTGACTCTCTTTTATCCTCATTTCTAATGTTAGTCTCTTCATTTTCAACTACATTGTTCTCAGATTCTTTATCCTTATCTTCTGATTTTTTCTCCGCATTCTCACATGCTTCATTAACAAAAACTTCCTTTTCATCTACTTCTATATTTTTTAAAATACCTTCTTTGTCTTCAGATTTTACTTTTTCTTTCACCTTAATATTTTGATGCTTTGTAAAATTTTTGACTCTATAAATTCTGCCATCAATTAGTTCAATCATTTCTAATTCTAAAAATACTTCTAATGATAATTTAATTTGATCCTCACTTCTATTAAATTCTATTGCTAAAGTTTCTATTGTGTATGGAAGATTTCTCGACATATATAAATCTCCCTCTAAATTAACCTTACCAGCCAATGTAACAAATCTAGTCCAAACATAATGAATCAGATCTCTTTCTGGTTTCATATCTATTATTTTAAATTTAGTGTCCTCATACATATCACTTCTAAATTTTATATATTTTCTTTCTCTCATATTTATCATACTCCCTCAAATTATTCTTTTATCTATTATCTATATATTAAAGATATATGCTTTTATAAAGCCTATTTCATAAAAATCAATAATTTTTTTCAATTTTTTTCAATTAAAATACTACAATTTTTTTATTTTAATTGAATTTTAGCATAAAAATAAAAAGATATTACTTACTGGAATACGTAATATCTTTTTATTGGCAAATATTTAATTTTAGTAACTGAAAATATAAATCCTTTATTGTAGGATTAAGTTATTCTTTAGAAATATCTTTTGCAAATATCCACCTTTTTTCTTTTATGTCTCTACCTTTAACAACCACTTTATTACCATTAACTTCAATATATACGCCTTTAATATACGGTACACTTTTTCTTCCGCTTGCACTATTGGCATCAGCCTGAAACGTATAGCTTACAGCTCCAGTATTAACAATTGTAAATGTTTCTTCAGACATTACACTACTCTCATCTAAATCCAAATGACTATGAGATGCAAATAATACCACTTCTGGATATTGTGCCAGTATTTCTTTGACTTGTTCACTTTGCGCAACTCCTACCCAGCTTGTATTACCCGGAAGGGTTAATCTATTAATATTTTGATGTAAAAATACAAAAATAGGTTTTCCCTTTTCATAATTTTTAGTGAGAGTTTCTTTTAACCATTTTTGCTGATTATCTGAAATAAATGCAGTTATAGTATCTGAAGTTACAGAATTACCATCTTCTGATCCCAAAGAAATAAAGTGATAATTATTTACCCATGTATCATGATATACTTTTTCTTCGCCAGCAAACTCAAGATATCTATTTATAAAAGTTTGAACCTGTTCTGGAGAATTGGTTCCTGCATCATAATCAAAAAATTCATGGTTACCTATATTTTTAACAATTTTATTAGGTAACAAATTATTATTTTTGCTAATAAAGTTTTTTACTGAATCGTATTGATCTTCTTTTCCTTGATCAACAGTATCACCATTTAATACTAATGCATCCATCCTTGGATTTATTTCGTGTAAATCATCAATAGTTTTTTGAAAACTTTCAATATTATTATGTACGTCTCCCAATACTGCAAATGCAAGATCTGAATGTGATATTTCTTTGGTTGCTGCTGTAGCAATCTCATTTTGCTTTTTAATATTCATATTTATACTTATTCCTGTAATAGCTAGAATTAAAATAATTAAAGCTATTACTGTTCTTTTCTTTTTCATTTTAATTTTCCCTCCTGCTAATTTCTTTTAGGCACATGAAAATAAATAACAAGTCCAAAGTTGCCTTCTGTATTTTTCTAAAATTTTTCCCTTTCTTATAGTAAATTATAAAACTTAAAGTTAAGTTTAAGTCAAGTACTTTTATAACTTTACAGTCTTTTACCAATTAAAAAGACTGTTGCATTTTGCAACAGTCCTCTTAATTGGAATTGTTATCATTATTTGTTGTATTTTTATGTATACTTTCAGTCCCTGCTTCTAAAGCAGTTTTATAATACCAACATTTATGCTCAATTAAATTCAATGATTTTTGTAATTCTGCTATTTGTTCTTCAGCACTTTGCTTACGTTCTAAAAATAGTTCATAACGTTCTTGTAGACTTAAATCGCCTTTTAGGCACCATTCACTAAATTTTTTAATATCTTTTATAGACATTCCAGTACTTTTTAAGCATTCTATAACTTGTAACATAGAAATATCAGATTCAGCAAACATACGAATACCAGATTCTTTACGTTCAATAAACGGAAGTAATCCTTCTTTGTCATAGTAACGTATAGTTGATTTAGGTAAATTTAATTTTTCAGCAGCTTCACCAATAGAATAAAACAAAGAACTCCCCCTCTCTTTCTATAATAGAAATATCATTTTAAAAAAGAAATGTCAACGAATATTAATTTAATTTTAAAGTTAACTTTAAGTTTATAATGATACTAATCTAATCAGAACGTTATTTAAATTGAAAACTGGGGAATGCCTTTTGTATTAGAAACAGGAGAATCAAAAACTGCTTGTCGCAATTTACAATTTACCGCTAAAAATCGGCTCGTTATTCGCTGGCAGAAAATATAACTTTTACGCCACCTGAACCTAGGGCTTTATTAAGACCTGTAGTGTTGTCTATGTGACCAATCTTTACATAGCTATATGAAGTATTGAACGTCTTATAGAAAAGAACAAGGCAGTTATTATCATATAGCATTAAATCCCCTTCACTGATCTTGCCTGGGCTTGATGATGTATCTGCACGCAGATTACTTGGCAAATAATTATATTTTTCATTACCGTTGAGTTCAGACATATCTACTGTTAACGGCAACTGTTTAACAAACGCTTTAGCCGTTTCGTTATCCTCAAGGGTTGCTGCGAATGTCTTATTGCCGACTGTTATATTCATTGTAATCATTTTTTTCACTGCTACTGCCTCATTTGTACTATCTGATTGACTTTTATTGTGTTCATCGGTTGATTCGCTTTTAGAAACCGTATATGCTTCAGATGATGTTTTTTCATTGTTTGATCTAGTATTACTGCATCCTGCAAAAGTAAAAATAACAACAATAGTAAAAAATAATAATAAGATTTTTTTCATTCTATCTGCTCCTTTTCAATTTTTTATAAATTTTTATGAGATTAAATAAGTGTCATTTTCTTTACATATTTTTAAAGTTATATATTAATTTTATTATGGTTATGAATTTCTCTACCTTGCTATTTAGCTTTACAATAGACTCATATTATCTTAATCCACTTTTTTTCTTGACTTCATAATAACTTTTGATTAAGATTATATATCCTAAAGTCAACTTTAAGTCAATACTTAAAACAAAGAAGACAATGACATTCAAATACACTATACAATTAAAATATAGATAAATAAAAAAGTATCGCAATTATAAAAATGCGATACTTTTCATATTTTATTAATTAAAATTATGATTTATAATTTCAATTAATTTAAATTCTTTGTTTTCATATTCAAACTTTAAAATACAACAATTCCCCAGTCTTTCTTTTTGATCCACAGGACTTGTATGTTGCCAATACCTCATAAATTGTCTACAAGCTGCTCCATGGGATACAATTAAAACAGCTTCATTCTCGTCTCCCATTATTTCTCCGCAAGTATCAGCGATTCTTTTTTGAAATGCCTTCTCTTCTTCCCCAACATAATTAGAAAAGAAATTACCATAAGGAAGTGATGGATTTAAATCTTCACTTTCACCTTCAAAGGTTCCAAAATTCCATTCCTTAAGACCTTTTACTCTTGTATAAGGCATATCAGTTACAATTTCTAAAGTGTCACATGCTCTTTCAGATGTTGAACTATAGGCATGATCAAAAATAATATTATGCTCTTTGAAATACTTTGAAGCAATCTCTGCTTGTCTGATCCCTAATTCTGTAAGTGGGGAATCACACCAACCTTGAACTTTCCTTCTGACATTAAATAATGTTTGTCCATGTCTCATCAGATATAATGTTTTTTTCATGTTCTTCCTCCTCATGCATAATAACTTCTATTGTTATTATAAGTCCTGGAGTTCACTCCATGTCAATGCTTTTTTTATTTCCATTTACTATTCAGTTATTTGATTATTCCATCTTTTAAAATTAATAAGCTTTACTAAAACTTTATATGAATATTTAAAGTTATTGAGTACTACATCTATAAATAAATGCTAAATAACCTGACACCATACCATAGCTAAAAGCCAAAGTGGACGGTGTCAGGTATTTTAATATCTATTTTTTATTTTTTCAATGTTGAAGAAGCATACTCTATCTATTACAAAGAGTTTCTTCCCATAAAACTTCATCCCTAAATCCAACTAATACACAATCATCTCCAACCACAATTGGACGTTTAACCAACATTCCATTTGTTGCTAACAGCTTTATTTGTTCTTCATCTGAAAGTTCCTTAAGCTTCTGACTTAAA
>Ga0302173_10000433_pt1 | contig 22817 bp, 22 predicted proteins | sample I_Fen_N3_1_FD_198785 | JGI IMG/M metagenome (GOLD analysis project Ga0302173, IMG submission 198785) | Peat permafrost microbial communities from Stordalen Mire near Abisko, Sweden - I_Fen_N3_1 | ecosystem: Environmental > Terrestrial > Soil > Wetlands > Permafrost | place: Sweden: Abisko... | reverse complement strand
GACTTTCTTTTTTTATTTTTCATAGGTGTATATCTTTACATTTATAAATAGAATCTTTTAGCCACAAATTTAATAAGAGATGGTGATATATAAGTTTCAACCAATATACCTAACACAAATAATATTATAATTATAGTTAACTTATTTAATACACCATCAAAATAAGTAGTTTTATTATTCCCATGTTTAAAAAATTTCTCTTTAAACCTTTCTACAGACATAGATAAACTAATAACACTTAATGCTATAAAGCATGGAATATATATTAAATTTTGAGGGATAACAGATACCAAAGCTAGTCCAATTCCCTTCCCTTCAAAAGTGGTTACCATAAATGAAAAAGTATACCCTAATGTAAAACCTTTTAATAAGTCTAAAATTAATATTATAGGCGCTCCAAAAAAAGTTAAACCTAATATAAATATAGATACAATTATAAGTATATTCTTCTTAATAACCTCAACTAATAAATTTCCATAATTTACAGGTTCATTTCCTATATAATTAGTAAAACTAAAAAAATAATTTGTTAAATCATTTCTATCATTAGCTCCCATGTATTTAACAGTATAAAGTCCAAATGATATTCCTAAACAAAACATTATTAGTACAATTAAAAAATAGGCTTTCTTATCCCTAAACATAGCATTTAGTCCAGTAAGTAAATAATTCATCTCTTATTCCTCCTTTAGTTACTCTACTTTATACTATGTTTAACATTTGAAGTTTATTCACTTGCTTAATCACAAATATGTAAAACTTCAAATTAAATTATATATTGTTTGTAGCATATTTTATTTTTTTGATTGTGCCTTATGAAACAACTCTATTTCTTCCTTCATTCTTTGCCTTGTATAATGCCTTATCTGAACGTATCATTAAATCTTCTAAAGAGTCTTCTTCTGTATTATATTTAGTAATGCCTATGCTCACTCTTAAATTTACTTGCACTTCACTATTATCAAATAATTGTATATTTTCTACATTCAAACGCAAACGCTCAGCAATTTTAATTGCATCTGTATAATTAATTCCAACTAAAAGTATAGCAAATTCTTCTCCACCAATGCGTCCTAATATATCAGTTCTTCTAATAGTTTCCTTGCAAACATCTGCTACCATCTTTATAGCAATATCGCCAATAGCATGTCCAAAATTATCATTAACCTTTTTAAAAAAATCTATGTCTAACATTAAAAATGCATTTTCTTTAGGATTATTCGTATTTCCTAGTAATTGCTTTTCAGCAGTTTCCATAAAATGACGTCTATTAGAAAGTCCAGTAAGACCATCAGTCCTAGCCTGTCTTTTTAGCTCATTCTCTAATCTCTTACGTTCAGATATATCTTCTTTAATAGCAAGTATTTGTATAATATCACCTCTATTATTAAATATAGGCGATATTATTGCACTTTCCCAATATAATTCTCCATTCTTTTTCTTATTATGAAATTCTCCTCTCCATTCCTTACCTATTAGAATAGTTTCCCATAAATTCTTATAATATTCTTCACTATGATAGTCTGATTTTAAAACTTTAGGATTTTCATTCATAGCCTCTTCATATGAATAGCCTGTAATCTCCGAGAATTTCCTATTTACATATTCTATGTTTCCATTTATATCTGTTATAACTATTGATGCTGGACTTTGTTCTATTGCTTGAGAGAGAACATTAAGAGTTTTATCAATTGTCTTTCGTTCAGTTATATCACGTGCTATGTTTAATATACACATTTCTCCATTTAACTCTATTATTTTTGAAGAAGTTAATCCAACAATAGTAGTTCCATCTTTTTTTACAAACTCTAATTCAAAATTTTCACAATGTCCATCTCTCTTCAATACTTGAACAACATTTTCTCTTTCCTTTGGGTTCTTAAATAATCCCAAACTTACAGTTGTCTTTCCAATTAAATCTTCTTTATAAAATCCTGCAACAAACTCTCTATTTACTTCCAATATAGTTCCATTTTCTAAACTACTAATAAATATGAAATCTGGACTTGTCTCAAAAATTAATCGAAATTTCTTTTGAGACTCTACTTCTTCTGCACTCACTCTCTGATTAATTATAATGATAAGACCAAAGGAAAAAATATAGCTTGCAGAAATTAATATTACCAATACACTTACTTGCATAATAGATTGATCAAAGAAACTATTGATTTTATCTAAATATATCATACTTATGGAACGTATAATATGAAAAATCCCCAAAAATGTGAATATTCCACCTAAAAATGTAGCAGAATTTCTGATTGAGTTTTTTTTGTATCTTAATAATTCAAATGAAATTAAAAATGAGCAAATAGCAATAGCAATGGATGAAATAGCTGCTCTCCAATTAATATTGTTATTAATATATGTAAAATATATAAAAGAAATTATTGATATTAAAAACATGCATAAAATGGTCCTTATTTTTACTTTTCTATCAAGAAATTTAGCAATTCCAATGTATATTAAGATTTGAGCTAAAATAATAAACATATTAGCTAAAATTATAGTAATAAATTCATTTGAAATAAAAGGTCGTATTAAAATCAGAAATATCCCTATAACATTAAATAAATTACCCAATATCCAATATTTTGTTCCATTAAATCTTCTATTAATCTTTGTTTGAATATATATACCAATAACCTGAATTATGCTTGTAGTGCAGATTATAAATAAAAGAGTTGCAATGTCAAGTTTCATATAGCCACCCCCCTGTAGTCATTACAAGGATTAATATATTTGTATATAGTCTTTGTATAATTATAACACAACGTGTAGAAAATTAATTAATTGAATAACAAAATTTTGTACATTATTAGGATTTAAAGGAAATTTTTTATTTACAATAAATGGATTATCAAAAATACAAGAAAGCCTTATTATTCTCTACTAGTGGAACACCAAATGAAATTTATTCTGAAATTGGAATGCATAATTCCATGAAACAAACTGTCGATCAAGGTATATTTAATTTCAGTGGTTTAGAAGAAGTGAATCATACTTTCTTTTGTGCAGTTCCTCATGTTACTGATGAAATCCGTGAAGGTTATTTAAAAGAAGTATCTAAGATAATAAACGATATATTGTAATAATATATAAATAGGTATCACGAATGTTATATACGTGATACCTATTATTAGTTTAGATACTTATTCAACCAAATTTACTTTTTCTCCATCACTTAATAGATTTTGTCCTTCTGTAACGATATCTACGCCTCCTTCTATACTACTTGTTATTTCTGTAAATTTCTCATTTGAAATTCCAGTTTTAATAGATATTTTTTTAATTTCCCCATTATCAACTGTATAAAGATAATTCACACCATTTTCCATTTTAATCGTCTCGTTTGGAACCATCAAGATGTTGCTTTTGCTTTCAGCTGACAAAGATATTTTTGCAAACATACCTGATTTTATATCATCATTTGAATTATCTATTTTAACTTTAACAACATAGAAGTTGTTTTTAGAACTTGTATTTGGGCTGATATTATCTATTATCCCTATTATTTTTTTATCTGGTAATGCATTTATATTAACTTGTACAGACTGCCCTACTTGAATATGTGCAAGCATTTTGTCAGGAACATTTATTTCGGCCGTTAAATTACTATAATCTATAACAGTAACTGAACCCGACTGTCCACTAGCAAGTTGTCCCACTTCTACAGCTTTTTCTGATACAACTCCAGCTATTGGTGCAGTAATGGTAGCATTATTTATTTGACTTTGCACCGCACTAACTCCAGCCTGCGCTTGCTCTACTGCTGCTGCAGCAGCCTTTGTAGCTTGAGGTCCTGATTTACTTTTTAATAGATTTAAGTTATCTTCAGCATTTTTTAAGTCTATAGTTATACCATCATATTGTGATGCCGCATCATCTAACTCCTTCTTAGATACTGCTTCTGCTGAATATAAAGTTTGTGTCCTAACATAACTGTCTTTTATTATATTATATTGAATTTGTAACTTTCCTATCAACTGCTCTGCTTGCAATAATTGCTGGGTGAGCCCTGAGTCACTCGTTCTTTCTAAGTTAGCATTAGCAGCACTCACCCCTGCTTGCGCCTGCTCTAGTTGCGGGGCATAATCTGTTGTCTCCAATGTAAATAATGTTTGACCTAGATTAACCTTATCTCCAACATTTACATTTACAGTTGCAACTTTTCCTCCTGCTTTTGGTAAAACTATTACCTCTTTTTCGGGTTTTAGGTTACTTGCATATTCTATATTTGTTGAAATTGTTCCTGTTGTAACTTTTTGTATTTTTACATTTTTAACGTCCTGCTTTATTACTTCTACCGTTTTGCTTTTACTAAATATAGAAATACTACCTACTGCAACAACTACTAACACTATTCCTACTATTATAATTTTTTTCTTTAAACTCTTAGACTTCATTTGCGGTACCTCCCTCTAGACTTTTAACTTTTCTCTTTTTAAATGAAACAACTCTTTTTAAATCATCCATTAATGTATAAATAACTGGTAATATAATCGGTGAAAGTATTGTTGATGCAACCATGCCTCCAATGATTACAATAGCCATACTCTTTTTCATTTCAGTTCCTTCACCCATAGATAAGGCAACCGGAAGCATGGAAACAATCATCGTTGCACTAGTCATTATGATTGGTCTTAATCTAGTGACACCAGATTCTATAAGAGCATCCCTTAAATTCATTCCTCTTTTCATAAGGGTATTCGTATAATCTATAAGTAATGTACCATTTTTGGATGCTAGGCCTTCCAGCATAATTAATCCAATCATTGACATCATGTTTAAAGTTTGTCCAGTTAAAGCTAATAGAACAAAGGCTCCTATAATTGCACAAGGTAGTGCCATCATTCTTATAAATGGAGTTAAAAATGATTCATAAAGCACTACTAGAATCATATAAACAAGGGCTAAAGATGCAACTAACGCAAGTCCAAGAGAAGAAAAACTCTCTGCCATATCTTCTTGATTTCCGCCAAAGTTTACACTATATCCATTAGGAATTGAAAAGGATTTTAGTTTAGCATTAATATCATTAGTAACTTCTCCAAGAACTCGTCCTTGTAAGTTAGCTTCTACAGTGACCATATCCTGCTTACCTTCTCTAGATACAGAAGGGTCACTATCTATTTTTTGAATAGATGCAACTTGACTTAGAGGAATTTGCTGCCCTAATGAATTTGTAATTTTCAAAGACTTAAGATCTTCTGCGCTCTTTATTTGGCCATTTTCAAATTTAAGGGTTATATCATTTTCTTCATTGTTTGACCTATATACGCCTACATTTGTTCCTGCTAATGCCATTCTAACAACACTTCCAACATTTGCAGTAGAAATATTGTACTGAGTAGCTGCAAGACTATCTACATTCACCCTAAGTTCGCTACTTCTTGCACTTGAAGAGTTACTTATATCAATAACTCCTGGAACTGTATTTATTAACTTTTCAACTTCATTAGCTAGTGCTTTTATAGTATCTGAGTCGTTTCCTTTTATCTTAATTGATACAGGCTTACCACTGCCTCCAGATGAATTTGACTCTGATACATTAAAATTCACTCCAGACATCTTTATCCCAAAAGCACGAACCTGACTTGCAATTTCACTTTGACTTTTCTTACGTTCACCCTTAGGAACTAAGTTAACGTAAATTTGAGCAATAGCTTTATCTGCACTTTCTTGTCCATCATGTCCAATCAACGAAAAATAATTTTTCACTTCTTTTGTTTCTTGTAAATATTTCTCTACCTCAGAGACTTTCTCATCCGTTTGTTTTAAGGTAGACCCTGGGGTAAGCTTTAAATTAACGGTAAAGTTACTTTGATCTGCCAATGGTATAAATTCTGATTTTATTAATCCCATTGGAATGAGTGCTACACTTAACACAATCCCAGCGATAACAAAAGCTAAAACTTTTTTCCTGTTATTTAAAGACCATATTAGAACCTTTTTATATGTTTGTATAAATTTTTCAAAAGAACCTTCCATAGGACCTTCAAGTTTAGCACTGATTCTACTAAAAAAGTTATCTTTCACTTTTTTCACTTTTTTCTCTTTACTGCTTTCATTTTTTAATAACCTTGAAGAAAGCATTGGTGTAATTGTAAAAGATACAATTAGAGAAAATAGTGTAGCTGCAACAATTGTCAAACCAAATTCTCTAAACATTTGACCTACCATACCTGAAACAAGTGAAATAGGAGCAAATACAACAATATCACACAATGTTATGGCTATTGCTGCCATTCCTACTTCTTTACGACCGTCAATAGCTGCTTCTATAGGATTTTTCCCCATATCCATATGCCTCTGTATATTTTCTATAACAACAATAGAATCATCCACCAATGTACCTACCACCAAGGATAAACCCATTAAAGATAGCATGTTCAAGGTAAAGTGCATTTGATACATCATAAAAAATGTAGCAACCAGTGATGTTGGAATTGCAATTAAAACTACTAGAGAAGAACGGAAACTACGGAAGAATAAATAAAGTACAATTGCAGTAGTTATAATTCCTTCCATAAGATTATTTTTTATTTGAGTAAGTGAAGAAGTAATAAAAGTAGTAGTATCCATTAGAATATTTACTTCCGTTCCCTTTGGAAGTGTTTTTTTAATATCTTCTAATTCCTTTTTTACAGAATCAGCCACTTCTACTACATTTGAATCACTTTGCTTTCCAAGCATCATTGCCATGGTTTTATTTCCACCAAACCTTGTTAATACGGTAGCATCTGGAACTTCTAAATCAATTTTTGCAATATCGCCAAGACGAATTGTCACTCCATTACCAGCAGGTATTAACAGATTTCTTGCAGCATCAATGGTACTGAACTGACCAATAATTCTAACAGATTGATCTAAGTTGTCTTGTTTAATCTCTCCACCTGGTATATTAACGTTTGACGCTTGCAACGTTCCCATTAAAGCATCAATATTGACTCCATAATACTCCATAGCAGCTTTGTCAATTTTTATCATCAATTGCTTCTTATCTGCACCCATCAATGAAATATTGCCCACTCCAGGTATTTTTTCTAATCTTTGTTTTAAGATATCAGATTGATTGTAAAGCTCCTCATAACTGGCATTTCCATTTATTGAAACTATCATAATAGGTATGGCACTCATATCCATTTTGAACAAAGTAGGTTTATCTGCTGCTTTAGGAAGTCTTGCTGAGGTAATTTCAACTGCCTTTTGGACATCTAAATATGCGGTATTTATATTTGCACTCATTTTAAAGGTTATTGTAACAGTACCATAACCTTCTCCTGAAGTTGAATTAAGAACATCAACACCGCTTATTCCTGATACTGCATCTTCAATTGGTTTTACAATATCTTTTTTAATATCTTCTGCACTAGCACCATTATATGTTGTCATTATGGATATGACAGGAATATTCATAGAAGGCATTAAATCTGCTCCCATGCTTTTATACCCCATAATGCCCAATCCAATGAATAAAATTACTGCCATCCACATGGCCGCTGGTCTTTTTACTGATATTTCAGTTATACTCATTTCTTTCCTCCTTTTTTCATACCCTATAATTTTCTCTTATTATCTAACTCATTCTTCATATTCCATTATATGAAAAGGAAACTACCTACACATATAGCTCAAAATTACAAATTAATCTTCCAGTTTCATAAGATTAAAATGATTAAATTTCAATCAACACTACTCTTACATATATGTATTTATACTCCAAATTAAGTGGTCTTCTTCATTCTATAAGAATTATTCATTATTGTCCATAATTATACATATAAAAATAAATTCTTAATTCTTAGACATATTTTCACCTTATCATTTATGTTAGGCACAATCAAAAAAATAACAAGTCCATTTGCAAGCCTATTTTCCATCATGCTTCGTCGACAAATTACCATAATAGGCTCGCTATGATGGCAATTCATCTCCTTGCCTGATGAAAAATATACATTGCAACTTTGGACTTGTTATTTATTTTCATGTGCCTTAAGTTCCCTTGATTCAAATATAAAAAGCTGCTACACTAATTTCTTAGTGTAGCAGCTTCATATATTATTAGATCCATTTAATTTTTTTTTAGTTAAGGCACAATCAAAAATGTTAAAGTAGTTCTGAAAAAATATTTAAAATTAGCTATTGAAGATTCATTTTATTAATTGCCCATTCTGCCATTTCTCTTACCTTTAAATTACTGTCATTACAAGCATGCAATATGTGTTCTCTATATTGCTCCTTATAGTCATTTACCATTACATTAATAGCATTAACTTTCCATTTCCAAACACTTGATTTATCTATATACCAAAATTTAGGCTGCATTACTTCTTCTAAAAATGAATAATCCATTTTTAGAATTTTTTCTAAGGATATATGCTCACTTAATTCTTGCAAATTAGGAAACTCTTCTGTTTCCTCCCAACGGTTTTTATTCATAGGGCAAACATCTTGACATACATCACATCCATAAACCCAATTTCCTATTTGTTCTCTGTATTTTTCGTTAATCATATCTCTTCCCATAAATGTAGTTACACAAGATACACAGGCTATAGGATTCATAGTATATGGTTCTGATAAAGAAGCTGAAGGGCAAGCTTTTATGCATAATCCACACTTTTCAGGACAATCCTTTATTTTAGGTACTTCTATAGCTTCGAGTTCCTTATCAATAAGCCACGATTCTAAATGTACCCACGATCCATTTTCAGTATAAAAGAAATTATTCTTTCGAACTATTCCAAGTCCAGCCTTCATAGCTGCAAAGCGCAATGGTGTAAGGCCAAATGCTCGCTCATTTTCTGCTCTAATCCCCAAATCTTGCATATATTTTTCAAATTTCAAGCTATGTTGAAATTCTTTAGAATTCTCATCTTTTCTTACATCAACTAAATAACTTTTTCCAATCATACCATTCAAGTGTTCTGGAATATGATATTTTCCATATCTTCTTACACAGATGACAATTGATTTTGCCCAAGGATAAGTGTCTTCTAACTGTGTAAAACGACGAAGACTTTGATAAAAGCCTTTAGCTTGTGGAATATTATCAATTCTTTCATTAAGCTTTTCTTCATATCCATCAAGATCAGAAACCTTAATAATTCCACACTTTTCATATCCCATTTTCAGTGCTGCACTTTTTATTTGCTCTGCTAATAAAGTCATTTTCTACACTTCCTTCTTAGACGCAGGAAAGAAAATAATAAACTAGCATGCTTGTCTTTATTTTCTTTCCTGTGTTTTAATTGATTATTATAATTATTCTCTTTCAACTATTAAGGCAGTTCCTTGGCATCCACCAATACACAAAGTAGCAAGTCCCTTTTTATTTAATCCTGATGCGTTTCCCGCTGTCACTGTACCATTTTCTTTAAAAATAGGCTTAAGTTTTTTTAATGCTTCTATAGTATTACCAAACCTAGTAAATTCATCTTGGTCAAATATTATTTCACCTTTTTTTATTTTAATTACTACAGGAACTATTTCATCTTTAAATTCTCCATTTTTAATGGCTATTTCCGCTTTTTCTTGTGATAGCAGTGAAAACTAATCTTGTTCTTCTCTTGTTACATTCCATTTTTCTGCCACATTTTCTGCTGTTACGCCCATATGATAGTCATTGAAAGCATCTCATAAACCATCTGTTATCATTTCATCAACTAGTTCACCATGTCCCATTCTTTGTCCCCATCTTGCATTCTTGAGTAAAAATGGTGCACTAGACATATTTTCCATACCACCAACTACAATAATATCAGCATCACCAGCTTTTATAATTTGAGCCGCCAAACTTATAGTTCTAAGTCCTGAGCCACAAACTTACTTAATAACTTTTGCAGCTACTCTATAAATTTATATTATCAGAGAACTATCTATTTGTAAAATTGATATATTCGAATTGACAATTCGATTTTATCAATATATTGTTATAATTAATAAACCTAATATAGATTGGAGTGAAATTAATGGATATCAGACATTTTAAAACCTTTAAAAGCATTATTGAAGAAGGTAATTTTTCAAATGCCGCAATGAAATTAGGGTATACACAATCTACTGTTACCTCACAAATTCAGCAATTAGAGCAAGAACTCTCAATCAAGTTATTCGAAAAAATTGGTCGTAATATGGTATTAACGACCCTAGGAAAAGAAATGATACCTTATGCAAATGAATTGCTTAATACAGTAAAAAAAATTGAGAATGTTGGTAAAGTTGGTGATAATATTACAGGAGAGCTAAAAATTGCTGTTGCAGAATCATTAATGTCTTATAAATTACAAAATGTGTTAAGCTTGTTTAAAGAAAAAGCTCCTAATGTAAAACTTTCTTTAATTTCTCTTAATTGTTATTCCATAAAAAATATTTTAGTAAATGGTGAAGTAGACCTTGGTTTAATGTATGATGTGGGAAGTCAAAATGATAGTTTAAGTGTTGAGAAGCTTTCTGATTTCAACTTAGCTTTAGTATGTTCACCGATATTTGGGAAAGAAAATTTAGATTTCAGCATTCCAAACCAAAAAATAAATACAAGCCTTATCATTAATGAAATTGAATCCATTTATCGAAAAATACTTGAAAGTTATTTTTTCGATAACAATATATTCTTAAATAACACAATTGAACTTGGAAGCATAGAAGCCATAAAAAAATGTGTTGCAAGTAATTTAGGAATTTCGTACTTACCACGTTTTACAGTAGAAGAAGAACTTGAAAATGGTAAGTTAAAAGAACTTAATGTAGGTTGTTCTGATGCTAAAATCACAGCAATATACGCTTATCATAAGAACAAATGGATTAGCCCTGCAATGTCATTGTTTATTGAATTAGTAAGGGAAAACTTTAATATTAGTTAAAAAAAGGAGAACCTCTCCATTATCTGAGCTTGGTTCTCCTCTATTCCTTAATATCCTTAATTATCTGTAAAAGTTGCCATGCTTGATAAAGGAAATAATAGTGTGACTTTAGTTCCTTTATTAACCTCAGAGTCAATTGTAATTTTTAATCCTAATTTTGAACAAAGCTTTTCACATAGATATAAACCTATTCCTGTACTTTTGCTAAATCTTCTTCCATTCTCACCAGTGAAGCCTTTTTCAAAGACTCTATTTATATCTTTATCTATTATACCTACTCCATTATCCTCTATAATTAACATTACTGAATTAGCTCTCTTAACTGAAGATATATTTATCATTGGTTCTTTATTACTTGAATACTTTATGGAATTTCCAATTATCTGATTAATAATAAATTCAGTCCATTTTACATCACTATATACAATTTCACTAGCATCTTTTATATCTAATTTTATTTTCTTATGAATAAAATCTCTATAATTTCTTTTGACTACATTTCTTACTACATCATCAAGGCTAATTTGTTTAATAATATAATCTTTATGAGCATTATTACTTCGAGAATAATAAAGCACCTGTTCTACGAACCCCTCAATTCTATCTAGCTGGAAGTCTATTTTATTAGTTACTTCATTTTTATTATTTTCAATAATCAGCTTTGTAGAAGCTATTGGAGTTTTAATTTCATGGACCCAAGTATCTATATATTCTCTATAATCCATCTGCATATCTTTATAATATTTTACGTTCTCATACATATCTCTACTTAATTCTTTAAGTATACAATTGAGTTTTTCCCCTTGTATAAAGTCTGCTTCCTTTATCATCTCTGGAAGTAAAAATTTCTTGTCCAATTTTTCTAATATGCTATCAAACTCATTATAATAATTTTTATATTTCACAAATTCTACAGCCATGTATGAACATAATGGAAAAAACCATATACAAAAAACAAATACAATTATAATTAATCCAACATTAATAACAAGCATTATAGCTGCGAGTATAATAAACATCAGCATATTGCATAGTATTATAACAGTTTTATCTTTAATAAATTCACCTATACTCATGGCATTATGTACCCTAACCCTCTTCTTGTTTCTATTGGATTTTCTATTCCTATCTCTTCAAGCTTTTTTCTTAATCTATTAATGTTAACATTTAAAGTGCTATCATCTACAAAATAATCTTCTTTCCACAAATATTCCATAAGTGAATCTCTTTTTACTATATTGCCCTTATTATTTATTAAGCATGAAATTATCTTAATCTCATTTTTAGTTAAATCTAAAGATTTGTCTTTATAAATAATGGTTGCATTTGAAAGATTTAAATCAAAATCTCTGTAATTTAATATATTATTAGTCTTTGAGCTTCCATATGTTCTTTTTAAAATATTTGTTATTCTCGCCAGTAATATTTCTGTATTATAAGGTTTCGTTATAAAATCATCCGCTCCTAAATTTATACTCATTAATTCATCTACTTCGCTATCTCTACTTGTAACTATTATAATTGGAATATCTGAGGTTTTACGTATTTCCCTACATATGTAATAACCATCATACATAGGAAGGTTAATGTCTAGTAATATAAGGTTTGCATTCTCCTTTTCAACATAATTTATTATGTTGAAAAGATCTGTAGGAGCTTTTACTTCATATCCATATTTTATTAAAAAGTTTTGTAATTCTTCTCTTATAACTTCATCATCTTCAATAATAATAATTTTTGTCATTATTTTCCCCCTAATATAAATATAAGTATATTAAACAAAATTTAATATCATTTATAATTATAAGACTAAATTACATTTTTTACTATATGTTTACTTAATCCCCTCATATTTCGCATATTATTTATCAAAATAAAATTAAATTTACTCACTCCATCTACTGCTAATATAATAAATAACCAACAAATAATATAACCATATCTGCTTTGGTTTTCAGTAATTAAATAAACTGCTATATATCCACAAAATATTAAATAAAACAAATTTAATTTTGAATTTGTTTTGATGATTTTTTTATCCTTCAATCCTAGAAATATTAAAATTAATATAATAATATAAAATAGCTGAAATGGCATTGAACCATAAGTCCCCATTTTAAATACAATTTGACTTTCCTGCATATCTTTTTGAGTCCAAAGGGAGCCTGCATCATCCCCTATACACCATTGTGATGAAAGTTTTTCTACATAGAAAATAAATAATTTAATAGGTGATATAGTAGTCAAACGGTTATAAATTATTTCTTTACACTTTGCTTCAAGTTCATCATAGTTACCCAAATATTTATCTACCATCTGTGCATCTTCAACATTCCACATGCCCAAACTATTGATATTTGTTCCTTTAAGAACATTTGTTATGCTCGGTTCACTCCCTCTCCATAATGGATTTTCTGTAATATTCATATTTTGTAGAGTATTACTAACCAAAACTATAATTATTATATAAGGTATGATGACACAAAGTATATTTAATAACTTTTTTAGTATTTTATCTTTAAAGTAAATAACAATATATAAAATATAAGCAATTAAAATAACCGTAGCAATCATTCTAAATAAATTACCAAGCGCTAAAACTACACTACTAATACCAAGTAATAAAAATTTATCTTTATCACTTTTCATGCTCTTTAAAAATAAATATACACTTAATAAATAAAAAGGCATGGCCAAGTTTTCACTACAAAACACTGATGTATAAGTAACAAGTGGAGGAAATATAATGCCTATTAATAATGATAATAATGCTTTCCTTTTATCATTGAATAATTCATAACTTATAAAATATATAAGGACTAAAACTATCAATCCTAAAAATAAATTTATAATTTTCATTGTTAATAAATTATTTTGAGGGCATAAATATTCAATTAATGACATGTATAGAACTGTTATAGTGAAATGTGGAAATCTCGCTATATATGCTTTTCCTCTAAAATAGCTACTATCCCCTTGGGTAAAAGCTTTAGCAGCTTCATACATAACTTTAAAATCAGAATTTGGTGTATTATTAGTATTTAATAACCACTGAATTCTAATAACTGCTGACATTAAGATTAATAAACATATTTTTTGTTTATTATTAATATTTGAATTTATTATTTTATATCCTAAAAATAATGAAATTATTATAGCAAACGTGAATACTATGGTGCCCATATTAAAGTCTAAGATAGTAACAAACAAAATACAAAGACTTGCTATAATAACAATTGATAATGCAATTTTTAATATTGTATTCATAAACTTAGTAAACATTTCATTTAATTTATTCATTTTTAACTCCTTTAACTATCAAATGTTAAAGAGCTAATCTATAAGTACTAATTATTATAATTTTAACGTTCAAAAAAGACACTAAATTTATGTTATAATATATTTCTAGCGATTATTATATACTTGTAGTTTTAGCTTTTTTGCCATGTATTCTGTTGGCGCAGAATTTTAGCTAGATTGTAAATAATCTTGCCTTGGCATTTAACTTTAACACTTGTAGCGATAATCATTTTTAAAGTTTCTTATTTGTTCTTTGGCGAGAGTAAGTAAGAAACTTTTTTATTTCTATTCGAAAACTTTTCCAAACTACACAGTTAAGAATTTTTCTTAAGGCTATTATACTTCCTATAGGCCCTATAAAAGCACCCGCTATTACAAATTGCCAAAGCATTGTATTTGTTACAAAGGCAGGCTGTACAAGAATTAATTCTGGTGTAAACTCCATTGATTTAGTGTAAATAAAACTATATATACAATAAAGCAATAAAGCTCCTACAAAGGCTCCTATAATTCCTATAACTAACCCTTCAATAATAAATGGCCATTGAATAAACCAATCAGTAGCTCCAACAAACTTCATTATATTTATTTCACTCCTTCTAGAAAACACAGTTATTTTAATTGTGTTTACAATTAAAAATAATGAAATAACTGGTAGTAAAATAAAAAGTACAACTTCAAGCCATCTTAAAACTCCCCCCATTCCTTCATTACCTATAAAAAGAACTGCAGAATTTTTGTTAACTGACATAATATACAACAAAAATAATCCAACAATAAAAAGAGTTGTCGCTATAATAATTATTAAAACAATTGTTATTGTAACATTTCGTTTTAAACTCTTCATTGCATCTACAAAAAAATATTTAAATGTATTAATCTTCATATCCCTGTTTCTCCTTTGACAATAATTATTATGAGACTAAATACTATTTTTCACTATGTTTTTGTATCCCGTATATGTTGTATAGAAATATCCTACATAAACTACAACAAATATTAACCCTGTTATTAACGCTGAAAATCTAATATCCATTTGGCTATAGCTACTTATCTCCTTATTAACTACTATAACACCAATAACTGAATGAATTAATGCAAGAATCACTGGAAGGCTGAAATGGATCAATGTTTGAATAAATATTGTTTTGTTTATCATTTTTTTACTTGCACCAATTCTCTTTAAAGCTTTATATCTTTCTATACACTCACTAGCTTCTGATAATTGCTGAAGAGCTAATACAGCCATGCTGGTTATTAAAAATACTATGCCTAAATATATTGCAATAAATAACATTGATGTTGTCGATCCCTTTTCCCTGAAATAAATTCCATCCCTCGAAGCAGCATCAACATGTGGAAGGTTTAATCTTTCAAACTTACCACCAATTATAGAATTCTCGTGAATTTCTTCGTATTTTCTATTGTTCTCCTCTCTGTTTTCATCTAAATACATTACATTAAGCATTGATTCAAAAACTTTACAATCAGATAGAAATTCATCATCTATAACTATTGTGAAATCATTATCTGATACCATAAAAGTGCCAAGATTTCCTTCTATAGCCTCATGATTTTTCACCAGATATTCTTTTTTTTTAATATTAACTTTATTACTATTTTTTAAGTTTTCATTAATTAGCTGAATTAATTTATTATAATTTGATAAAATTAAAACTTCATCCTTGTTTAAACTTATCTCTTTTTCTCCCTTTAATTTTAACATTTTATTATAATCAGATATCTTTACAAGCCTTGGCCCCCAGCCTTCAAGCCTCTCATCATCTTCTCTTGCAAATAATTCATTCAGTTTTACATCTGCAACATATTCAGTATAAATTTCATATTTCTCATTTTCACTTATTTTAAAATCAATTTTATCAAATATATCTTCTACATTTTTAGTTTCATCATTAGCATATAGTTTTAGACTGGCATCAAAAGGCGTTATTTTTTTAAGCCCTACTTCATAATCCTTCTTAAGGCTTATTCCTGTAGATAATACAATTATTGTAATAAATAACATTAAACATATTACTGACATTGATATGAAATTTGTATTAGCTTTACTACTTATTTGTTTTACTACAAATATGTTTAACCCTTTAAAATATACCTTTTTGCTATTATTTACTACATATAATATAACTCCAGATAAGCTAAAGAAGAATAATACTGTAGACACTACAGCAATAACTAGCGCTGGTCTAAACATGGGATTCCGTGTGTCTATTCCTATCTTTAGTATAAATTTATATACACAGGTTAATGACACTACACTTAACACAAATGATGCTAAATATACAAATGGATTTTTAAATTTTATCTTTTCATTTTTTTTATCCGCTGATAGTAAATCAATTATTTTGTATTTAGAAATAATAAACATATTAAATATCATTACAAGGAAAAACATTATTGCAAAGTATAATATAGTCTTACCTATAGCATTTATTGAAACATTAAATCTATATTCATCCATTCCTATATCAAATAACTTTAATGTAAATGCAGATAAGACTTGTGATGTTGCCATTCCTAATATAAGGCCAGCAATTAAAGATATAACTCCCACTATAGAGGTCTCTGTTACTAAAATTCTAGATATTTTTGTTTTTCCCATACCTAAAGTCATATATATTCCTAATTCTTTTTTACGTTTCTTTATTAGAAAATTATTTGCATATAATATTAAACCACCTAATATCACTGATACAAATATTGAAAAAATAGATATAGTTTCAGTTAATTTGGTTATATAATTTGCATTTGAAGATTTTATATCAAAGAGTGATTTTTGTGAATCTATAGAGTTAAAGCTATAAAATATACAAACAGCTAATATTAGTGTAAAAAAATATATAGTATAATCCTTATAACTCTTTTTTATATTGCCTATAGCTAGCTTAAAATACATTGTTATCATCACCTCCAAGAAGAGATATAACTTCTATAATTTTATTAAAGAATTCTTTTCTAGTATCATTCCCTCTTATTAGCTCGCTAAAAATTCTTCCATCTTTAATAAAAAGTATTCTATGAGCATAGCTTGCTGTAAAAGAATCGTGAGTAACCATAAGTATTGTAGTATTCAAATCCCTGTTTAGACTTTCAAATCTTTCAAGTAATAATCTGGCTGATTTTGAATCCAGTGCCCCTGTTGGTTCATCAGCAAGTACTAAAGATGGATTAGTTACTATTGCTCTTGCTGAAGCAACTCTTTGCTTTTGTCCACCAGACATTTCATAAGGATATTTATCTAATACCTGTCCTATTTCTAAATACTTTGCTACCGATTTTATTTTTCCATCTATTTCTGAACTTTTCTCTCCTTTTATTGTTAACGCTAAAGCGATATTCTCATAAGCTGTAAGAGTATCTAATAAGTTAAAGTCTTGAAATATAAAACCTAACTCATTTTGTCTAAACTCATCTAACTCTTTTGATTTTAACCTGGTAATGTCACTATTACTTATCTTTATCTTCCCTGCAGTAGCATTATCAATAGTTGAAATACAATTAAGCAGTGTAGTTTTACCACTTCCTGAAGGTCCCATTATTCCAACAAATTCAGCCTCGTCTACATTAAAGCTAATATTATCTATAGCTTTTGTTACATTATCCTTACTTCCATAATACTTTTCAATTCTTTCTACACTTAAAATGTTTTTCATTTACAACTCTCCATTTTCTATTTATATTAATTAGTTCTGTTAACTTCACTTCATGTATCTTATTTTATACGATTCTATTTATATCATAAATTGAAGTATATTTCATTAATATTACATTTTTGTTATGTTAGACACATGAAAGAAAATAACAAATCCAAAATGCCATGCCTATTTTTCATTAGGCAAGGAGGTAGAGTGTCCTCATATCGAGCCTATTAGGGCGATCTGCCGATGAGCATAGAACCAAATTCTATGATTTTGTGTGAATCGCTTACTCAGTGAGCGTATGCGAGTCGAGCTTCCTTTATAATGGGAAATGGGCACCTTAGAAAAAAGTAGCTATGCTGCATATACGAACTTTTCTAGCAGATGACTTGTTATTTTTTTGATTGTGCCTTAATATAAATTTGATTATTTTACTGACAATAAAAAACAAATGAAGAGATTAATACCGGATATAATTCAAAGCTACGCAGATTATTTGAACGTTATTCAAGAAAAGGCGCCTGGTACAGCTTACGTGTATACAGTAGATGTAATGTTACTTATTGATTATCTAAAAACTAAAGATAAATATCTGGGCCTAGAAGTTGATGAAAATTTTATAAAGCGGATAGAGCTTAGAGATCTGTATGAATTTTTAAGTTATGTAAGAAATGATAGGAAGAATAGTTCTTTTGCTAGAGCTAGAAAGATTGCAGCTATTAAATCATTTTTTAAATATTGTGAAACTAAACTAAATATATTAAACTATAACCCATGCAGTGAACTTGAAGTACCAAAGCAACCAACAAAACAAATATATTATTTAAACCTTGAGGAATCAGAATCACTACTTAAAGATATTGTAGGTAGGAATAAAAACATGGATTTAGCAATTCTTACGTTATTTCTAAACTGTGGTCTTAGACTGAGTGAACTATGTAATATTAAAATACAAGATATGAAAGGAGATATGATTGTAGTTAGAGGTAAGGGTGATAAGGATAGAACAATATATCTTAATGAACAATGTATTAAATGTATTGATATTTATAAAGAAGAACGTAAATATATTAAAAATACATATCTATTTATATCCGAAAGAAAAAGGCAATTATCAAATCTAATCCACTGAATAGAAGTAGAAAATAGTTATATAGCTTAAAAAATACAATTGAAATGGATGTTTTTTTATATTTGGGTTACAATTGAAAAAGATGAGTATCTAACTGGAATACTTGAAAATTTAAATACTAAGTTTTTAGGTGAGAACATAGACAAGTCTAATAATTTAAAAAGGAAGTGTATTTAAAATGTCAAAATATTTACTTAAAGTTCTTATTGATCCTGAAACCGTTAAATTTTTTAGTGACAACAATCAAAAAATCGTAATTGTTAAAAAAGTGAATAATGGAGATCCTTCTACTGCTAATGTAGCATGGGTAACTTTTACACCATTTGAAGTTAATACAGTTATTTGGGAGGACATATATGGTCTTTATTCTTCGTATACTGAATTGCAAGGTAACGCGAGCATTGTTAAATCTTCTTATGTTTTAGCTTCAACTAAAAATACCTATCCATTTGAAAGTGGAATATTCAGCTCTCCTGTGCTTGATTCAAGTATTTCAGATAATACTTACGAGGTATTGAATAAAATGAGCGAATATGAGTACTTGACTTTTGGACTAGCACAAAATGTTCAAGTAAATGGTTTATCTTACGAAGGAAATCCTATTAATGCAACATCTGTTTTACCTAATCAAGTAGCTTCTTTTACTCCTAATGAAAGAATTTATATCTTCATGCAAAGTAATATTGATAATGCTGTTCTCATTTCCGGAGTTACAAGTACAGAACTTGATATAGATTTCACTGGAAAATCAGAAGTAACTATAAAATATGATAATTCAATCGGTGGATTTGTTAAAATGTAGTAAAAAAATATGATTTTAGGGGAGCATCTAACAAAACCGACAATTCCAAACTTAAGGAATATAGTACTATAAGGGGTAGAGCCAACATTTCCGACAAAACCCACGCTAAGACATAATATGGATATAAAACTAAAAAAGTGCTTATAAAGTGACTGTTTATGAAACTTCTATTTACGTCCCTAAAACGAAGGTTTATGGAACTATATTCCTTAACGTGGGTTTTGTCGGTTTCGTTGGCTGCACACCTATAATATCGAACTTACAGAGATAGACCACAATATCAGCCTTAGAAAGAATAAACTTAGTGAATTGAAAGATAAGCTCCAAGACTAGGGGCGAAAAACTATAGAATATACAAAACTTAAGGAAAAGGCTGAAATAAACTATAAGTACCTTGATGTTAAGAGCCATTGCTATAAGGATTATGAAAGAGAATATGTTCATGCTGATGCTAAGAAAATAAATGATCAATGTAAATATTATGGATTAAGTCGCATAAATGCTAATGAAAAAGAATTAATATTAAAGCAGATTCCTGAAGAGTTCAAGGGAAAAGCTAAAGAGCTTCTAGAACCACAAAAAGTTGCTAGAACTATTACTAAATCCTATTATTTCATGGAAAGATAAAAAAATGGAAATACTTTATATAAGATATCTTATATAAAGTATTTCCATTTTTTTAATAGTTATTTTTCACAATAATCAATCATGCTTATCCCTATTTTTAAGCCTTTCTTAAAGTAAAATAGCTTAATTTTATTGTCAAAACACCAATCAATCTTTACTTTTGTTCTTTTTTATTAATTTATCAACTATTATAATTGCTAATGCACCTATCACAAAAGAAACTAATACAATAAAACTTGAATCTTTAAAATTTATATTTAATGTATTTTGCAGATAGGGTTTTAAAATAAAGGCTAAAATAGATGTATAAATCATTAATAACATCATAGATCTCATCTGTGATCCTTTTTTCATAAAAACCTCCATTTCGCCGCTACCGCCGGCGACACAAATAGTAATGAAAAATGGCGTTGCAGTTTACACCATTTGGCAATAATAAAACTGAGGAGAAGATATACTACAAAGCACGGCGAGGTGAGTCGTAGATTTCTTCACAGTTTAAAACAGTATAAAAACCCGTGTTTTAACAATTCCATTCTTGAATTCAAGCAGTGGTTAATTGATAATAACTGCTTTAATGTGTGTATGGAATCCACCGGGAAGTATTGGGTTCCTGTCCACAACCTTTTGGAATGCACAATCCATATAACTATTGCTAATCCCAAATTGGTAAGAGCTATAAAAGGAAATAAGGATGATACAAAAAGATTCCAAATGGATTGGAGCTCTTTTCCGCCTTGGGTTAGTCCCAGGAAGCTATATTCCTAAAAAGCCGATTCGTATTCTTCGTGAATACACCCGCTATCGTTCTAAACTTATTTCCTGCAAAAGCAGTGAAAAAAACAGGTTTCAGAATGCTTTGACTTTTTGCAATGTAGCCCTTGATGATGTCGTTTCTGACATGTTTGGCAAATCTGCCACTAACATCACTGACTATTTAATTTCTTCTGATACCTTCGATCCGGAATATTGCACTTCTCTTCTTCAGAAATCTCTGAAGAAAAAAGCAAGTTCTGTGATTGAATCTATAGAAAGATATCAGATTACTCAAGAACAAAAAGAGCGTAATACCCCTGGGGGCTCGGAAAAATAAGCATGGCATTTTGGACTTGTTATTTTCTTTCATGTGCCTTATGAATTATATATAACAAAAACTTTAATGTTACAGATATAAATATTGATATTAATAATGCAAAAACAATGCATAAAATAATCTGGATTATTGAAGCAGTAGGCATATAAAGATTAGATGTGAAAAAAATCGATAATAATAAAAACATTATAATAACACTAATATATTTTTTTAGTAATAATTTCATATTAATTCTTTCTCCTAACTCTTGAATAACATAGCTTGTTTTTTAATTGTAACACACAAACTTTACAAGTAAATAATAATTACACTAATTTCAAGTTTGGAGCTAAATCTTGTATCAGTTTAATAACTATAACTGCTTCATAGGATTTATTTTCATTTTGAGAAATAAAGCTTGGCTTTATCACCAATCTTGAAGTAAACCAATCTGCAATTTCACTACTTTCTATTGCTTCAGCATTCATGTATTAGAAGCTTCTTGTAAAAGCTTCTAAAAAACGTTCTTCTGTGTTTCCAACTCCACTTTCACCAATAAAACATCTACTTTATAACTTTAACTCTATTCGGCGTACATATAGTACCTTCTGGAATGTTTAAATGTCCAGTGCTATCTAATTTAAATTCCTTCCCATCAATTGTAAATTTAGAATTTTCAGTGTATCCGAATTCAAAAAAATCAGTAGTTGAATATCCATTTCGAAGTCCTTCTAGATCCTCTTTTTTATATAACCATCCATTCGGTTCAAAAAGTACTTTTTCAGATTTACTATCAAGTTGAATCATTTTTCCAGTTTCAGCTCCAAAACTTTCCAGTCTAGCTCTTACTTCCTGACTGTTTGGAAAAAAAATCCTTAACGAATTCAACTTATCATCTAATGGATCATTACTTCCAATAATATTAATTAATTTAGTTGTTTGAGCCATATCATTAAATTCATCTTCTGAAAATGCTTCAGAAGCATCTGGACCATAAGCATCATACATTGATAATCTTGCATTATTATTTTGTTTTACAGTTATATCTGCATATCCATGCATTAAAGTTTTAATTTTGTAATTTTTCCCACTCTGCATATTCAAAACGTTATTATTAAATTTAATTTCCTCTGAATTGCTTGAAACGTATTTTTTATTAATTTTACTAACGTTATTTATATTACTAGTTATTTTATTCGTATTTAATTTGCTATTTCCTATAGATTTTGAATTAACCCAGATTATTCACGAACTCAAATTGTATGGTTATTATTGTAAAAACCCACTTAGGATTTGAGTTTTTTGAATTTTTATATTAAAACTTTCTTTGTTTTACACAAATTTATCGTGTAACCGCTAA
>Ga0302173_10000427_pt1 | contig 22946 bp, 25 predicted proteins | sample I_Fen_N3_1_FD_198785 | JGI IMG/M metagenome (GOLD analysis project Ga0302173, IMG submission 198785) | Peat permafrost microbial communities from Stordalen Mire near Abisko, Sweden - I_Fen_N3_1 | ecosystem: Environmental > Terrestrial > Soil > Wetlands > Permafrost | place: Sweden: Abisko... | reverse complement strand
TCCACCTCCCGAACTGGAGCTGGATTATCGTTTATCGTAAGTTCCTTTATCTTTCCATTCTTCATACGGATTACTTTATCCGCACACTGTGCGAAATCTGCATTATGTGTCACAATAATCACTGTTTTATTTCGTTCTTTACACATATTTCTAAGTAATTCTAATACCATAACACCTGTTTGTGAATCAAGTGCACCTGTTGGTTCATCCCCTAATATAATGTCTGGATTTTTGCTAAGTGCCCTTGCGATAGAAACACGTTGTTGCTCTCCGCCAGACATTTGTGATGGGAACTTGTCTTTATGCTCTAATAAACCGACAGATGCGATCATTTCTTTTGCATCGAATGCATTTTTCACAATGTCCTTTGTCAACGCAACATTTTCAAGTGCGGTAAGTGATGGCAAAAGATTATAAAACTGAAAAATAAAGCCCACTGTTGTAGCCCTATAATTTGATAGTTGTTTATCATTCATCGATGAAATCAGCTGATTATTAATTAGAACACTTCCACTCGTAGGCTGATCCATTCCACCTAATATATTAAGAACGGTTGATTTTCCAGCTCCTGATTGACCTAAAATAACTACAAACTCACCTTTTTCAATTGTGAAATCAACATGATTGACTGCATATTGCAGATTGTCCTTATTTCCGTATGTTTTTACAACATCTTTAAATTCAATTAAGCTCATTTTCTTTCCTCCATCGGATATTTATTATTCAATCCTGGACAATATAAAGTCCTCTACACATCTTTCTATTTCTATTCCGGATAGTTTTTTATAATCTTATATATCTGACAATATTAATATTTATATAAATACTAGGCTACTTCATAATAGCCTTCAGCTTATTTTCTCGTCTATATTTTCTGTTTGTTTTACTTCTACTATACTTCAAAAGCAAATCTTGAAAAAGACAATTTCAGGTCTCCTACTGTTCTACCGCGAATATTAACTGCTTTTCCCATAACATCAGTAAATTCATCGTCCTTCGAAAGTACTTTCATATAAGAATACTCTTTTGTTATTTCTACCTTTTCAACATCTTCTAACGCTTTCATTTTTTTTAAAATCTCTTGTGATTCTGTATCTGTAATTTTATTTGACAAAACATAATATCTTCCCATAATATACACTCTTTCAATAAGCTAAATGCTATTTTTTATTCAAAAAAGTTAGTTGTGACTAATCGTCTGTATTATAACACTGTTATGTAAAAAAGGGAATATATGTAATTGATAAATTATCTCAATTAAAGATACGTAACATCTTCATCAAATCAATCTGCTACTTATCCTAAAACAGTTAATGATAGCGAGTTCATAAAAGGACTCTATACTATAAAATGATTGGAAAAAAATAAATAAGCAAAAAAAGAAAACACCTTTCATCTGTGATGCGGAAAGGCGTTTCCTATTTATCATTTAATTTTTTTATAAATCTGAAAAAGTTATAGAGCTTGGGCTTCCCTGTTAAGGTTAAATTAATACACACAAATCAAAAATCTTTACTTATAGACTTTACTTGAAATTACAATTACTGAATTTAATAAAATACAGATTAATCAATTGGAACGCAGATTTCGCAGTAATGATTACTTACCATATTAACAACATAACGTTCAAGAATAGGTCTTGCGTGATTCCAAGTATACCTATTTTTTATTACAAAAGATTCTGATTTTCAAATGAATTATAGAAATACTCCCGAATGCCTATATGTTGCTGGTTACCTTTATCCAAAATATCACAGCCTACTAATTCCGACATATGTTTTCCCAGGTTCCTCTTTCTTTTTTGGTTTTACCTCTGATACAAACAGACCTACAATTGTCAATGTAATACCCAAAGCTGCAGTCCATGTGATTTGCTCGTGAAGGATAAGTAAGGAGGCAATTACTGTAATTACAGGCACCAAGTATATATAGATACTGGTTTTAACTGCACCCAAAACTTTTACTGCAAAATTCCATGTCACAAAGCAGAAAGCCGAAGCACCAAGTCCAAGATAAATAATGTTAAACAAATATACTGGATTTGAAAATCTTGATATATCCCAGTTAAAATCAAACAAAAAAATTATGGGTATCAAGAAGAAAATTCCATAAGCAAATATCCGTCTTGTTGTTTGAATTGTGTTATATCCAAAGTTGCTGATTTTCCGAATTATAACAGAGTAACAAGCCCAAACCAGTGCAGCCAATAATGATAGTAAATCACCTACTGGGTTAAGCTGTAACTCTTTTCCATTAAAGCTGATAAGCGAAATTCCGATCATGACAATCACAAAGCCTGCAAAGAAGCCCCCCCGTAGTTTTTCCTCATTGTTTAGCACCAGTTTCGATAGTATTGCCGTAAAAAATGGAGCTACTGATACAATAACACCTACATTGGATGCTTGCGTATAAGTGAGTGCGATGTTTTCTAAAAGAAAGTATACGCATACACCGCTAAGTCCAGCAATGGCAAATAAAAGCTCTTGTTTTCGGTTAGCGATGCGCAATCTGCGTGGATATACCACAAATAATACACAGAAACCCAAAACAAATCGAAAGAACAATATTTCAACAGGCTGGAAGCCCTGTAATAGTACTTTTGTAGAGACAAAGGTGGTTGCCCAAATAATAATTGTTATAAGTGCAGCAAAGTGTCCTGCGTTATCTTTTGATTTCATTTAACACTCCTTTAGCGTTTTTTACTTAGGAATATATCCCGATAAGTGCCAGGAGTCAATCCATTGAACATATTGAAAAATTTTGTAAAATGACTTTGATCTGAAAAACCTGTTTGCATTGTCGTATCAATTAGCGAAGTCTCTTTTTTAAGCAAATTTTTAGCTGCTTCTACCCTAATTGTTTGTAAATAACGATATGGCGTCATGCCCTTGAGCTTGATAAATGCTCGTAGAAGAGCGGATTTTGACATTCCTGCACACCCAAATAATGTAGAGTTTCATCTCCCCGTTGAGCGCAGGCGTGATTATCTTCAGGATTAAATAGAACAATATCTCCTTTGTTCAATGTATATTCTTTGTTTTTGCAAGAGAGATACCTTTTGCCACCAACCATATATCCAATCACATAACATTCATGAAAGTGGTTAGGGAATGGCTGCACGATACCCTCTAAACGATAGGCTTCCAACTGGAGGTCACTGTCATAACATATTGTGCGTACTTCTTTTTTCATTACGGTTTCCCCTTTGATCTGGAATAGTTTTTATTATATCTATAAATTTTGTAAAGTTATTGTATAATATCTTCATTTTTCCACAAAATACAAAGTCCCTTTGATTAGCATTTTTGTATTTAAAATAAGTGAACATCTTCAGCCTCTAATAAAATATTATACTAGTAATTTATTTTTCTTCAATCAATATATTGTTTATTCATTTCTCGTTCTAACAAAGCTACCATAAAATCTATAACATTTTTCATACCCTTAAGGCCTGCACCGCCAACTTTTATAGCGATTTCTACGCCGTCATATCCTACACGAATAATCTGGACTTCTTCCTTAATTTCTGACATGATTTTCTCCTTTTTTGCAATAAAAAAGCGCCAAGAGAATTCCTGGCGCTCATTGTCTGCATTTTAATTTTAATTTTTGTAACTCACTGTTATCATATTTGAAAATGTACGCTACTCTATTTTACCAATTTCAAGAATTTTTTCTTTCCTATCCGCAAAACATCTCCACAACATAGGACTCTACTCATATCATCTAAATTGATTTTCTCTCCATCAACTTGGACTCCATTTTGCTTTACTAGACGAATAAATTCACTCTTGCTTTGTACCATTCCCTTAGCAATTAATTGTGGTACGATTCCTTCTATTGTTCCATTTTCTAAATCAACCATTAATTCAGGAATATCATCTGGTATAGCCTTTTTTCCAAAGGCCACTTCGTAATATTGCCTTGCCTTCTTCGCTTCTTTTTCTCCATGATATAATTTAGTTATTATATCCGCTAGAATCAACTTTACATCTTTGGGATTAATACCAGAGGCTAATTTTTCTTCTATACTTTTAATTGTATCTGGGTGCTCATCTGTAACCAGTTCAAAATAATGAATAATCAACTTGTCAGGGACTTCCATAACCTTCTTAAACATTATCTCAGGAGGTTCATTAACCCCTATATAATTTCCAAGACTTTTACTCATTTTTTCTACGCCATCTAAACCCACCAGTATCGGCATAAACATTGCAATTTGCTGCTCTTGTCCTACTGATTTTTGTAAAGTTCTGCCCATTAACACATTAAATTTTTGATCCGTCCCTCCAAGTTCAATATCCGATTTAATTTCAACCGAATCATATGCCTGCATCAAAGGATAAAAAAATTCATGTATTCCTATCGGTAGCTGGCTCCTATACCTATTTTGAAAATCGTCTCTCTCAAGCATTCTTGCAACAGTAGTTATTGACGCTAATTTAATAACATCCTCAAAATTAAGTCGAGATAGCCATTCACTATTAAATCGTACTTCTGTTTTTTCTTTGTTTAATACCTTGAAAATCTGTTCACAATATGTTTCTGCATTAATTAACACTTGTTCATTACTTAATGGAATCCTTGTTTTTGACTTTCCTGTTGGGTCACCAATCTTACCTGTGAAATCACCAATAATAATTACCGCACGATGTCCTAAGTCTTGCATTTGCTTTACTTTCCGAAGTACCACTGTATGTCCAAGATGAATATCAGGTGCAGATGGATCAAGTCCTAACTTAATTATTAATGGCTTCTCTTCCCTACAAGATCTTTCAAGTTTAGCTAACAACTCCTCTTCATTAATCAGTTCTTCTGTTCCTTTGCATATAATCTTGATTTGCTCTTTCGGTTCTAACATTACGCTTCCTCCAAAATTTTATTATTGCCAAATTAAATATTCGCAAATAGATGCGCAGTAATAGCGACAAGAAGAAGGAAAATTTATCAAAAAAATCCCGCCCTCTTGTTTACCAAAAGGACGAGATATAATCTCGTGTTACCACCCTAAGTTCATAAGTAATTCACATTACTTACCTTATTAAGTACAGCATGAAGCGATACTTTAGCACACGATCACGGGGTGCCTATCCGTCGTAGCCTACTAAGATTTTCTCTATTCGGTACGCAGCTCCAAGATGTATTCACAATCATTATCCATACGCCTCTCATCAACCGGCAATTTTCTGTTTGTATTTATGATTGTTACTGATTCTTTTCATAGCCTTTGCTCTTAATTTATGCAATTAAATAAATAGTATATTAGATTTTATTAAAAGTCAATCATATTTGGGAGCACTAAGTTCTTTTTATTCCAATTTCTAACATTTATATTACTCATAGAAGCTTTTACATAGTTACCTTTTTCCTTACCATTTTCTTAATCTCTTCTGCATCTTTATTTTTACTGATTCGTTCATTCCCATCACAGCTGCTTTTTCTGCCAAGAGCTTTACATCAGCTTCTTTGAATCTAAAATTCTTAACAATGCTTTTCCTCGCCATAATACATCCGCCTTATCTGTTTTATCTGACTCCTACTTGGCTCCAAAGTCTGCTCTGGTGGTAGTTCTTAGTCTACTGCTAGATACGCAGAATGTATATACATCTGCCTCTAGTTAGGGGGAATCCCCTAAAACCCTGTTTATATTAATGATTGCGTAAAACACCAGAAATTTTACGTTATGACTATAGCGTAGTATATTGTTGCATTATTCTTTTTACATTTCTTCCGGACAATTTATTCCGATTAGTTCTAATGCATCTTTAATTATTTTCTGCGTAATATCAACCAAAAGCAAACGAGCTTTCTTAATTTCCTGCTCTTCATTTATTATTCTGCAGTTATGATAAAATTTATTAAAGGCTGTTGCTAAAGAAATTGTGAACCTTGCAATTACGGAAGGTTCATACCGTTCTGCTGCTTCCTTTATTACTCCCGGATAATTTGCAATTACTTTCAACAAGGAATAGCTTGCTTCGTCCGTTAATAAATTTGTATTTATATTGTCAAATTTGATTTCTTCACCGGCTTTTCGTAAAATACTTTTTGCTCTCGCATAAGTATACTGAACATATGGTCCCGTTGATCCTTCAAAATTCAGTACATCATCCCATGAAAAATCTACGTTTTTAATACGTTGATTAAACAGATCATGAAAAATAACTGCTCCAATACCAACCATTGCAGCTACAGTCCCCTTATCTGTGAGCTTCGGATTCTTCTGCTCAATCATCTCTGCAGCTCGTGATACCGCTTCTTTTAATATATCTTCTGCATAGATAATGTTCCCAGTCCTTGTTGAAAGCTTCTCCCCTTCCAAACTTACCAATCCATATGGTACATGAACAAGATCAGAAGACCACTCATATCCCATCAGCTCAATCGCTTTAAATACCTGCACAAAGTGTAAGGATTGCTCCAAACCTGTCACATAGAGGCATTTATCAAAATCATATTCTTTTTTCCGGTACAAAATTGCTGCTATATCCCTTGAATGATAGATTGAACTACCATCTTTTTTTGTTATCAAACATGGAGCCATCTTATATTTATCTAAATTAATAATGTTAGCTCCTTGACTTTCTTCTAGAAGATTTTTATCCTTCAATTCCTGCACCAATGCGGGCACCTTATCCATGTAAAAACTTTCTCCTAAATAATAGTCAAACTCCACTCCAAGTATCTGGTATACACGTTCAAATTCAATCATACTAATATCTTTAAACCACTTCCAAATTTCAAGAGCCTCCTCATTTCCCTGCTCCATCTTAGCAAACCAGAGACGTGCTTCATCCTGTAGCGCAGGATTCTCTTTAGCCTCATCATTAAATTTCACATAGATTCGAAGTAGTTCATCAATTCCACCTACTTCTACTTTTTCTTTACTACTCCAATTTTTATAGGCTACAATCAGTTTTCCAAATTGTGTTCCCCAATCGCCTAAATGATTGATTCGTATCACTTTATATCCCAACTTTTTATAAATTTTGTATAAGGCGTTTCCAATTATTGTTGTACGCAAATGGCCTACATGAAAGTTTTTCGCAATGTTTGGAGAAGAATAGTCCATACAGATTATCTTTCCAGTACCTTCTCTACTAGCTCCATAATTCTTATCCATAACATTGTTTAAGATACTTTTAATATAAAATCCCTTATCCAAATAAATGTTCAAATAGCCATTTATAACTTCTATCCTAGCTATACCTGCTTTATTCATTTCTGGTTCAATTGCCGCTTTAATTTCTTCAGCAATCTTCATAGGCGGTTTTCTCAAAACTTTTGCCAAAGCAAAACATGGAATAGAAAAATCACCCAATTCCTCCATTGGTGGAATTTCTATAATTTTTTGAACATCTTCCACTTCTAACTGATCTACATTTTTCGCTACCAACTTACTTAATGTTAATTTCATTTTATTCTCCTCCTCAAAAATAATCAAAAAAAGAACCGCAAAGATTTAGCAAAGCTAATCTATTACGGTTCTGTATAATATAAAGACTTATTGACAGCACCGCACAGAAACAAGACGTACATCTCTTGTAACTATGCGGAATTAAAATCGCTTAATCACAAGAACTTACGTCTGTATCTACGTCTTAAGTTGCTGTTTATAAATGATGTCATATTGTCTTTATCCTTTCGATTTATTTTTGAAGTTTAACATATTTGTATCACTAAAGCAAGCAATTACTATATAAATAATTATTGGCATAATCCTACTTTGCATATAGTCCAAGTTCTCCATAATCTATAATTTTAAACAGTGAAATATGCCTTACTTGGAACATTCAAAGAAAAAATCGAGAATTGCTTCTCTTCTAATTAATGTAAATACTATTTTTCTATCTTGAAGCTATATATATTCTTCTGCTGAGTTGTAATCGTGAGTATATCATTCACAATAATTTTGAAATTCCTGTAATGATGCTATTTGAAAATGTTTAACAATTTAATTAAAACTTCCAAAGTCATGTTAATATCCTTTCTTAATTGCGGATTGCATTAATTGGTACATAAGGAATATCAGCAAGTAATGCTGCTTTTGCTATGTCTGGATTACCCACCACCTCATAATCCTCATCTTTTGCCTTTACCGTAATTAACGAATCAGTAGCATAGTTAAGTTTTTTAAATCTCTTCACTAATGATTGAAGCTCTGTATCCTCTTCCTTTGTGATATTTGATATATTCAGAAATCGTTTTGGTGACACTAGCATTTTTGATGAATCCGTTATATTGTTATTAAAAAATTCTTTTGCTTCTGTAATGATAATTTCTGCTATTTTATCTGGCATAGAGTAGGTACTGTCAATAATCAAATATCCTTGTCCTTGTTTTCTCTTGAAATTCTGGATGTTTCTTCGTCAATCATCTTATCATTATACAATATTTTATTTGTATTTCTCTTTCGTTATAATAGCACAATTTATCTATTCGAAATAATACAAATACACATCCTCCAGATCAATGTTACTATTAACCCTTTCAAACTCTTTTGGCAATTCATCACCTACGATCCTAAGTGCCAAACCATTACTTCTCTGCTTAATATTTCCGACTTTATATTTCTCCTGTAAATCACTTATATCATCAAGGGTACATGTTATCTCAACAACTTTGTCATGCATACTTTCAATCAAGTCCCCTGGGGTTCCTGTTGCAACTATTTCACCCTTTTTGATCAGTAAAACCTTATCTGCAATGCACTCGATATCACTTACCACATGTGTTGCAAAAAGAATTATCTTGTCCTTTGATAACTCTGCTATGTAGTTACGTATTCCAATACGCTCCTTTGGATCAAGTCCTGCTGTTGGCTCATCCAATATTAGTATCTGAGGATTACCAAGCAGTGCTTGTGCAAGAAGGACCCTCTGTTTCATTCCGCCAGAAAATCCTCCAATCTTTTTGTATGCAACCGATTGTAGGTTTACGATTTCAAGTAATTTATCTATTTCTGCATTTGCGTTTTTTCCATGAATTCCTTTTATTTCTGCCATATATTTTAAGAAAGCCTTCGGTGAAAAGTCCTCATAGAAACCCTGTTGCTGAGGCATATATCCAACAATTTTTCGAAAATCCTTCCCCATTTTAAGAATTTCTTTTCCATCGTAAGTAATTTCACCCTTTTCTCGTGATACATTATCTGTAATTAGATTAATCATTGTACTCTTACCTGCTCCATTAGCACCCAAAATACCATAAATACCAGGTCCAAATGTATAAGAAATCGAGTTCAACGCCTGTACACTACCATATGTCTTAGTTAATTCATTAATTTGCAATTCCATATTATATTATTCCTCCAATTCCATGCAATATTGCAATAACTGCGATCATACCAGCTAGTGCTAATAACATTAATGCGCGATTGCCTTTTTTCCCAATCATCCTAGATACAATAATAGCAAGCGCCATTGTTATAAGACATATTAGCAATCGAGCCCCCAAACGAATCAACATCCATCCAAAGATACTAACCCTAAATGCACATCCTTCCATAAATGTAAGACTCATAAGTGGGGCTTTCAGATATGGCATTCCATAAATGTGATATAGATTCCAAATATCAATTCCATATACAATTCCAAATAGCAATATGGTAAATATTGCACAAGCCGCAACCTTTCTTCTGAATATCCATTTTCTACCTCTTTCACAGCTTCTAACAATATTTTCCATACCTGTCCTATATTCCATCGAAATACATTCTGATATAATCATCATAATGCCAGTAACGATCGTTAAAAGCAATATGATTTCTCGCTGATTACTATACTGACCGAAAATCTCCTCATAGCCCCTATCCGAAATCATGTATCCATCAATTTCATAATTTTGCTTGATACTCGCAAGGTATTCAATCTTACTACTGTATTCTTGTATACCCTTCATTGAATTTGCTTGATCCTGAAAATTACTTACGGCTTTTGAAAATGTCTTTAAATCAATTTCACCATTTTGATATTGAGTAGCCGTATCCTCTAATTTTTGTTTTGCTTCGTTGTATATTTGTATCTGCTGTTCAACATACTCTGTAATATAACTGTAATCCATACCACCATGTTCAAGATATATCTGATCTCTTTCTATCTGTCCGTCCGTAAAGTTCATTTTTCCAGTACCCGAAAAATAGATAGCAATAATCACAACTGCAGCCACAACCCAGATTCCTTTTCCAGTTATTACAAGTTTATGAATCTCTTTTATAGTTACTGGAAAATGTGTAAATAATTTCTGATATGCTTGATGAATTGTTGCAAACATTCTACCAAGTAATGTCTGCTTGGTCTGCGGTTTCATATGTGCGAATTTAATAACTGCAAATACACCAGATAAAATGAGCAGGATAATTAATACTGCAAAGGTTATAGCAAGCACGGAATATACATGTATTCCAAAGCCCCAGTTGTTATAGGTAGAATAGGTTTCATTTATTCTAAAAAGATTAATTATATTTACATATCTAAATGCATTATATACACTCTGGACCTGTATTTTATTAAATAATAGAATCTCAACCCCAATAAATGCACCAGTTAATATGAGTGTATGGTTGCGATTTCTAAAGAATATAAATAACATCCATAATACAATTGCAGCCACAAAGATTGCAGCCCAAGAAAGCAGAAAATTATCTACTAAATAATGCAATTTACTAAATTCCTGAGTGAATTTAGCAAAACCATTTAAAGTTTGGACGGAAGTAGACAAATCATTCCAGCCTCCATACACCAAAAAGGATGTGATTAATGTACTCACATAAAGCAATCCTGTAATCACAAACGATGAAGTTAATATAAGTAGTAATCGCTTTAATGCCAGCCTTGTTCGGCCAAATGGTGCGCTATTGATCATGCACCACATTCCATTCTCACGTTCAGCAAAAAGGCCATAGATTATCAGAATCATTATTGCGAATGCTATGTAATAGGTATAGTAATAATTCACAAATGCATCTGTTGCCTTATCATTGGTAAGCCCTGGTGTAACATTTTGTACACGTTCAAAATCTTTGCCCGTCTTTATAATATTGTTATAAGAAAAGGAATCCGGTTTTGAAAATAGGGAAAAGTGCTTCAGGCTGGAAGCATTCCCAATTACTTGCTTAATACTGTCAGGATAACCATTCAGATATTTTATCTTAGCTATAATATCTTTAAATTCTAGTTGCATTTGAACCTTTTGGCTATCATTTAGGTCCTGAAAGTACGAAACCATTTCTTGGCTCCCCTCATCACTTTGACTAGAACTTGTTGTATTTGATAGCGCTTTTTGTGTTTCTGTTGGATTCAGGCTATTCACATATTTCAGTACGGATGAATATTCCTTCGTACTTCTATCTTGAGCATCATTTAAAGGCATGTCCTGATATCTTTCTACCAGATGCTCATATTCATTACTTGCAAATATAGTATCAGAAAGACTTCTTCCTGACATCTGAGCATACACAAAGAGTCCTATATTTAAAATGACTATGGATGCGATTACTATCAACATCTTCCAGTTGAATATTCTTTTCCATTCCCCCATGTTAATCTGTCCTCACTATTCTTTCAATGTTAGTTCATACATGTCAAGATTATAATAATTAGAGTTAGACATTAGCTTAAACCCTATATTTCTAACCTTAACACTTCCATCTTGATAGGTGATTGTAAGTTGAATATGTTGCTTTTCTAATATTTTCGCAGCATTTTGAACCTTTTGATCATTCGTCATCTGAGCTTCATTTTCAAAGATTATATAAACCGAAAAATAGATGCCTTCTTGATTATTTCCCTTCAATAAATAGGGTTCATTTATAACATTATCCCCAAAAGCGCTATCTCTATTTGGATCCATAAATGTCCCTGTACCATCTTTTAAATAATACTCAATACTTGCGATATTATCTTCCTCGCATAGCGGTGTAAATACATATTCCTGTCTTAAATAATATTTTCCATCATCCTTGCTTTTCCCTGTTCCATACGAGATTTTCGCGTACTGTTTTAATTTTTCCCACACATAATTATCTGCTGTACTATTTGAAATATCAGTAGCCGATGTGGTTTGAATTTGAGTGGTTTCCTGTATACTTGAAGTTTGACTTATGGTCTCCTTATCCGTATTCATAGATTTTTTCGTACACCCAATCAGAGTCATTAATAAAAATACACCTATTAATATACCAATTTTTTTCATATCAAATTCTCCTCTTGTCATTTTTCACTCATTAGTTATCTCTTTCCCTTTTTATTTATTGCGTGGTTGAGCCTAATGATGTCCAGTCCTTTGCATTCTCAATATCTTTTTTATTAATATATGCCAGATCTGCTGGCGATGAATTATTCGCCTTTTCGGCAAATAAAAACGCATCATCACCAAAATAGAAAACCAATATCCCATCACAATTTATTGTATTTATAATTGAGCCATCGGAATCAATCACCCAACACTTTTGTGTTAATTTCTTTTTCAAAGTAGATTTTTGAGTAATACACCAACCAAGATTATTCATATATATATATCTTCCGTCATACGATATTAAACAGGAGCCTGTCTCTTCATCTGCTTCAAATATTTTAACATTTTCTTTTGTCGTTATATTATACTTATATAATCCCTCACCATCTATAAAGTAATAAATTATACTATTTTTTTCATCAATACTAAAACTTCTAATATTAGAACTCATCACCTGATCTGTTTCCTGTGTTGTATAATCATATGCAAATAATCCAAGAGAACTCCCTGTCAATTTATCATTCGTATCTTTTGTGACTTGTTTTATTTCGAAGAACAATATATTTCCATAGCTTTCCCCAGTTGAAATTGCTATATTTGTTCCAGTGTATTCAAATATATTTCCCTCTGATTTTCCATCTAAAGAAAACTTTCTAATTACTTCTGTGTACTCTGTATCTGAATACGCTTCATGACCTTTATCAAACACATAAATCGATTCTCCATGAAAAACCAATCCAACACTGCCGCCATCCCCATCCGTAGGGCAGATGATACCAAGCTCCTGTCTTGCACTACCATCTGCATTTATCTTCTCAAGAACTGCATTTCCTTGACTGATTTTTAACATATATATATATCCCTTATAATAATAAATCGTATCAAGGACATGTGTTAATGGTTCAATATACGAATTACAATCGATGTTGTCATGCTTGCAATCGGCTTTTCCACATAACGGAAAACTGGTAAGAGACTCTTTATCAAAATACATGATGTTCCTTGAATTAGAACTCAAAAAATAATATCCTCCCTCTCCTTTTGCAACATAATGATTCCCTCCACTAAAATATGACTGTGATTTATCACCTGATGAATCATCTGCTGATAGATTTATGTCTTTTTGACTAATAATTTCATTGTTATCAACTTTATTTGTAGCTTCCTTTCCACATGATGTCAAGCAGCTAATCAATGCAGTGACTATTAAAAAACTGATTACAATTTTACTTAAACGCTTATTATTCATCTATTGTCTCCCCTCGATCAAGCATAATCAAATATACTTCTGTTATGTAGTTCCTATATCAATAACCCCTTTGGATTAAGCCATGCTATCAGCTTCTCTAGTATTAGGATTTTATTGTGTGGTGGAGCCTAATGATGTCCAGTCCTTTTCATTCTCAATGTCTTTTTTATTAATATATGCTAGACTTGATGGCGATGTATCATTCATCTTTTCGGCAAATAAAAACGCAGCATCACCAAAATAGAACGTCAATATCCCATCACAATTTATTGTATTTATAATTGAGCCATCAGAATCAATCACCCAACACTTTTGTGTTAATTTCTTTTTCAAAGTAACTTTTTGAGTATTACACCAAAAAAAATTATTCATATATATATATCTTCCGTCATACGATACCTGACAAAATCCTGTCTCCTCATCTGCTTCAAATATTTCAAATTTCTCTTTTGTTAATATATTATACTTATATAATCCCTCACCCTCTACAAAGTAATAAATTATACTATTTTTTTCATCAATACTAAAACTGCTAATATTAGAACTCATTACCTGATCTGTTTCCTGTGTTGTATAATCATATGCAAATAATCCAAGAGCACTTCCTGTTAATTTATCATTCGTATCTTTTGTGACTTGTTTTATTTCGAAAAACAATATATTTCCATAGCTTTCCCCTATTGAAATTTCTATGTTTGTTCCGGTGTATTCAAATATATTTCCCTCTGATTTTCCATCTAAAGAAAACTTTTTGATTACTTCTGTATACTCTGTATCTGAATATGCTTCATGTCCTTTTTCAAACACATAAATCGATTCTCCATGAAAAACCAATCCAATATTGCCGCTATTTCCATCCGTAGGGCAGATGATACCAAGCTCCTGTCTTGCACTACCATCCGCATTTATCTTCTCAAGGACTGCATTTCCTTCACTGATTTTTAACATATATATATATCCCTTATAATAATAAATCGTACCAAGGACATGTGTTAATGGTTCAATATACGAATTACAATTGACGTTGTCATGCTTGCAATCAGCTTTCCCACATAACGGGAAACTGGTAAGAGACTCTTTATCAAAATACATGATATTCCTTGAATCAGAACTCAAAAAATAATATCCATCCTCTCCTTTTGCAACATTAGGACTTCCAGCATCGAAGTATGATTGTGAGTCATCATCTGATGAATCATCAGCTGATAGATTTATGTCTTTTTGACTATTGATTTCATTATTATCGACTTTATTAGCAGCTTGCTTTCCACATGATGACAAACTGCCAGTCAATAGAGTGATTATCAAAAAACTGATTGTAATTTTACTTAAGCGCTTATTATTCATCTTATTTCTCCCTTAATTAAGCATACTCATATGTTTTAATACATATGAGTATGCCATTAATTTTTGACTACATTTAATCAGTACAATTTAGAAACGCAGCATTATATCCGCCATCATTGGAAGATGCTCTGAACGTTGCTTCAGCATAATACATCTCAGTACTATTTCTATTTACAGAAACTCCATAATCTGTAGTTTGATCTGCTCCACCATAAAGACTAGTCATATGAGCATTACCATAAACGTCGTAATAATAAGCTGTACCATCAATGCTAAAATCACTTGTAATATTCGTACTAATTCCAGCGTATGCACTCGTACCATCTACATGTATAGTGTACCACATAGTGCCCTCCCCTAATGGTGCAGAACCATCATCTGCAAATGCCATCATTGAAAATGATAATGTCATAATAATTGCTAATCCAATTGTTAAGGACTTTTTTAAATTCTTTTTCATAATCATTCATCATTTCAGTTTTTATTTCAAACTGATTTTCCCTTCTTATTGTTTCTTAGGCTACTTTCTCTTAAACATAACTTAGTGAATCTTCATAAGGTATTGTTCTAATATTAGTAGCCTGTATGTTTGCCTTTACCAATCTATTTCCCTTAAACATAATTGGTAAAAGAGTTACTTTATATCATTTACGGTCTATCTCAAATGCATGCATACATTTACCTTTGACAGTATTGATATAAATTGAATGTAATAAAATTTGATAGTTGCTATCACGAATTCGCTTAACAAATATATAATAATTCCTTCATAAAGTTTTTACAATAGGTTTGGCGTGAACGGTAACGAAACGACGTGAACGGTATTTGTTTCATATTTTATCATTACTTTAGTATTATATATGTTTACGTTTTACAATCTAATATTGCAATAAAAGAAGTCATCTTCTTCAGAATAATCTAAGAATCCGTTATGTTTCTTCACAATTTTTGATATTATTTTTGTACCAAATCCATGATTTTTAAAATCTGATTTTGTAGTCCCCATACCACTGTTATTTTCTAATACTGGTTCTGAGATTCTATTCTTCAAAAATATATTCATTGTAGTATCATCTGTTAAAAATTCTAGTACAATATATCTATCTGCCTGATCTAGTTTTAATTCTGCTTCAATGGCATTATCAAGAAGATTGCCCAGCAAACTGCAAATATCAATATCATCAATCTTCTTCATGTTTTTTTGCACTGTTGTATGTATTTTTATTCCATTATTCTTGCAATAAAGTATTTTTGAATTGATTACTGTATTTACAATTTCATTATTGGTATTTTTCAATATCTTTTGTAAATTCCAATATAATAAGATTTAAAATCGAAGCACAAATTCCAACCTTAATCAACCAAAAAAATGAGATATTCTCCTCCTGACTAAAAATTCAATTCTACTTCAGACTTCTCTCATATTTCACTTGTGCTTCCTTGACTATATTTTTGCAATTACGGCTCATTTCTAATCTTATATTATTATATAGTTTTACTTCATTCAATTCGCTATCTATTTTACTTAACTGGCTTAGATTTATAATATACTTTCGATGAATTCGAATAAAATCAAAAGGTATTAACTTTGCTTCAAAATCGGTCATATTTCCTCGTACTAAATATTGATACTTTTTTGTATGTACGATTATAGAATGATTATCACTCTGGATGTAGATAATATCAGCAATTATTATTTTTTTATTAATTCCATTTATTTCAACTTCAAAAACTTCATTTTGTTTTCTAACTATCACTAGTTTTTTGACAACCCTACGTACTCCCAACAAATATTCATCCTTACGTATACAATAAAATGGATTATAGTCAAAGCATTCATATACCAATTCAGAATTTGATGTTACGAATATTATATATGTATCATTTCTTTTTTTATTAATCATTTGAGCTGCTTCAAATCCACTAATTCCCGGTAGATATACATCCAAAAATACTACATCATATTCAAACTCGTCGTAACCTTTTAGAATTTCTTCACCTGTTCCATAATAGTCAACCCTTAATTCTTCATGAAAAAGTTTAAATTCGTCTTCGATGATTTTTCCTAACTTAAGTAATAGTTCTTTTTCGTCATCGCAAATTGCTATCTTCATTGTAAATTCCCCTCACTGTTCCTTATGTAATCTCGATCAGTCCCAATTCACATTTCATGGTATATTATACCATATTTAGTTCCTGATTTCTATCATTTAATTTTTCAAGAACACTCCTAAATATAGTAAATTCTCTTGAACTTATATTTATTTCTAATTCATAATGTTTAAAACTGGCATTGTCATATTTATCGTAACTGGTTATTTCTATTAGTCCAATTGTGTATATAATAAGTATCAACGAATCGATATCGGTGTTAAACAATTTGCAGAATTATTAGATTTAATAAAACCATTATCAAACAATATGAATTGAAATGAGGAGAATTATGTCAGAAAATCGTTATGAATTAAATAAAGAATTAGCCCAAATGTTAAAGGGTGGAGTAATCATGGATGTTACAAACGCAGAACAAGCAAAGATTGCAGAGGCTGCTGGTGCATGTGCAGTTATGGCACTTGAAAGAATCCCCGCAGATATCAGAGCAGTCGGCGGTGTTGCCCGCACAAGCGACCCTAAGATGATCAAAGAGATTCAGGCTGCTGTATCAATTCCTGTTATGGCAAAAGCCAGAATTGGGCATTTTGTAGAAGCTCAGATTCTTGAGGCCATTGAGATTGATTACATCGATGAAAGTGAGGTTTTATCACCTGCTGATGATGTTTACCACATTGATAAAACCAAATTCAGTGTACCATTTGTATGTGGTGCAAAAGATCTTGGCGAAGCACTTCGAAGAATCAGTGAAGGAGCTTCCATGATTCGTACAAAAGGTGAACCCGGTACTGGCGATGTCGTTCAAGCCGTTCGCCATCTTAGAAAGATGAACCGCCAAATCAGTGAATTGGTTAGTCTTCGCGAAGATGAATTATTTAATGCTGCGAAGGAGTTACAGGTTTCCTATGATCTTGTAAAATACGTTCACGAAAATGGCAAGATTCCAGTTGTTAACTTTGCAGCCGGTGGCGTTGCGACTCCTGCTGATGCTGCACTTATGATGCAACTTGGGGCTGAAGGTGTATTTGTAGGATCGGGTATTTTTAAATCAGGTGATCCTGCCAGACGTGCAGCTGCTATTGTCAAAGCAGTGACAAACTACAATGATCCTAAGATTTTGGCTGAACTTTCAGAAGACCTTGGTGAAGCTATGGTTGGTATTAATGAGCAGGAAATCGAATTATTGATGGCTGAACGTGGAAAGTAAAATATAAAAGACACTGCAAAAAGGAGACTGCTATGAAAATCGGTGTACTCGCCGTTCAAGGCGCATTTATAGAACATGAGAAAAAATTAGAAGCAATAGGCGTTAATCACTTTGAGATACGCCAGAAGAAAGATTTATTGCAGGATTTCGACGGCCTAATACTTCCTGGCGGCGAAAGCACCGTTATGGCAAAGCTGTTAAAAGACCTTGATTTATTTGATATATTGCACGAAAAGATTGTAAACGGATTGCCCGTTCTTGGGACCTGTGCTGGTTTGATTTTGCTTGCATCTGATATCTCCAAAGATTTCGCCACCCAAAACCATCACAAACCAAGTGTTTTACAATTTGCCACGCTTCCAGTTAAAGTGAAACGAAACGCATATGGAAGACAGCTTGGAAGCTTCTCGACCACCGCTGATGTTAAGCACATCGGTCATATCCCACTTCGATTCATTCGGGCGCCTTATATTGAGTCCGTAGCTGATGATGTCGAGATCCTTGCTACAGTTGATGACAATATTGTGGCAGTACAATATCAGAATCAAATTGGGCTAGCATTTCACCCTGAGCTTACTGAGGATTTATCGATACATCGATATTTCGTATCATTGTGCTAGTAGATTAATGAAAAGGAAAAATAACCATTACATTCTTTTGACATGAATGCCTAGTCAAAACATATAACGAAATGGAAGGGGTGGAATGTTTTTATACATTCTTCTCCTTCCATTTTTTCAATTTCACTTTTAAATTGAGCAATTACAACTCAATCTAATTGGTTGTAATTCTATATAATATAGCCGGTCTATATCTTTAAAGCCTTAAATTCCATCCTTATTTCCAAATTCTTATCTTCACTCAGATCCGCACTTATTTCCCCACCCATTTTTTCCACCAGCAATTTTGTAATCGTCAATCCTAGCCCCGTACTATGATTGGTTCTAGCTTCATCTTTCATATAAAAGCGATCAAACATATGGGAAACATCTATATCCGATAATCGTGACGTATCATTCACAAATCTCACAATCACTTTATCTACCCCTGATTCAATCGAAACCCATAAATTAGTTGTTGCATATTTCAAGACATTATTAATTAAATTAGTGAATATGCGCTCTAACGCATCTTCATCCCCTAAAACGTTCACTTCCTTATTTCCTATATTGAGACTTATATCGATTCCCTTTTCATCAAATTCATTATAGCTATTTAGCATAAGTTCCGATAGCATTTTATGAATATTAATAGTGCTATTTTTAAAGGCGTATTCATCCGCTTCCAGTCTAGACAAATCATAAAATTTCCCGATTAGACGTTGTAAGGATTTTGATTTGCGAATCACCACTTCTAAGTAATTCCTTTCGTCATCGCTTAAGGCCTTTCGATCAATCAATTCAATATAACCCAAAATTGATGTAAGCGGTGTTCTCAAATCATGACTTACGTTTTCGATTTCTTTTCTAATCTCTATTTCTCTTCTTAAGTACTTAATTCTTTCTTTTCTAGAAAATTGCAAATACTGATTAATTGACATCAAGAAACTTTCAAAATTCTTATCTGGACAGCTAAACTTTAATATGCGATTTGCATCTGGATTCTCAAGCAATTCTTCTATTTCAACTTTTGCGTAGTTAATATTTTTTTTTATACAAAAGAAGCGTGTTGCAAAAAACACGCTTGGTATTAATAATAAAATTAATACTAATAGAATCCATTCCATAATAAATACCATCCTTTGAATTGTTACTTAATCTCTATTGTTCTATCTTTTACTAATCTCTATTGACTCAATATCTGTTTTCCCAAATGTTATTTAATCTCTGTTTTTCTAAATGTAGTAATTCCTATGATGAAAAATACTATACTAAACCCGACCCCTGAAATAATACTTTTCACAGCGCCTGAATATGTGCACCACTCATATACATATCCTGTGTCAGTCATTTCTCCTGATGCTACCAAATTCCATGGTAACCATTTTGCGATATCTGCTAATAGATCAACTTTCATTCCAATCAATGCCAAAACCATAGGAACGATAACTATAATTGTACCCCAAATCCAATAACCTGTCACTTCATTTTGCACTGCGAAGAACAGGGCCATTCCGAGTGTGATACATGAAATAAAAATTGGTAGATTAATCACTAATGCCTTAATAAATAATATCAAATATTGTGAACCACTATTATCCAGTAATAAATAAGCGCTTAAAGCATACATCAAAGCCACTACTGGCATTAAAATAAATGCAAATAACAATGTTACAATATATTTTCCTATGTACATCTGCGTCTTTGATATTCCAAATGAAACTACATTTTTGATTGTATTATTCTTAAATTCACCTGCAAATACAACAGAAGCAATCACTAAGCATATCAGAATTAACATCTGAAGGCTATCGGCTAACGTTCCCAATGAAAACTTTGTGGTTCCATATGGGAAAGTACTGTCAGCAATTTTGAATCCATAAATCATAAGATTAAATAACACTACAAGTACACTAAACAAAACAAACATTATATAGGTTCCTTTTGAAGTTCTAATTCTATATAATTCGCTTTTCATATAATTTAACATATTTTCTCCCAATTCCTGCGCTTCGTTATAGCTCTCAATCATTAATTGAACGCTGATGCGCATATCATATTACATTACTTCCTATTTTCTAATGCATTGATTACTAATTCACATTTTCTATCAACTTAATTACTGATTCACACTTTCAATCAAATTCATATAGTAATTCTCTAAATCAATCCGTTTTTCTTCCATTGATAATAATCCAATCCCATTTAATATGGCTAATGAACTATAGTCTTCCATTTTTTTGTTAACCTCAAATATTCTAATATGATTTTCTGGCATTACTTTATAATTATCGCAGGAAAGTTTTGTTTCTAATAACGCACAGTACTTCTTGGAATCAGTCACTGAAATATCTAAATATGTATTACACTTTTCACTTAGCTTTTCAGCGGTTATCTGCTCAATCAATATGCCTTTGTCCAAAAATCCATATGTGGTTGCAATGTTTGAAAGTTCTGTTAATATATGGCTTGAAATTAATATCGTTATGTTTTTTTCTCTATTTAGCTTCAGTAATAGATTTCTGATTTCGATAATACCAGTTGGATCCAATCCATTTATTGGCTCATCCAATATGAGAAATTCAGGCTCCCCTATCAAAGCTAATGCAAGGCCAAGTCTTTGCTTCATTCCTAATGACAATGCATCAAACTTTTTCTTTTTTGCATCAAGTAATCCAACTTGTGTCAAGATATGATCAACCGTATCTTTTCCTGGTATTCCTCTTTGAATCCTGTAATATTCCATATTCTTTTCAACTGTTAACTTTGGATAAAAACTTGGTGTCTCAATAATTGAACCCGTTCGTTTTCTTGCTTTGTTTTTTTCTGATTCTTCGGTCTTTGATAAAATCGATAATTCCCCACTTGTAGGAGAACACTGACCTGTAATCATCTTTAGAAATGTTGTTTTTCCAGCCCCGTTATTACCCACAAGACCATAGATTTCCCCTTGTTTCACTGTAATATCAACATGGTCTAATGCACACACGCCACCATACTTTTTTGTTAGCTGTGATGCTCTTATTACTTCATAAGTACTCATAATCTCTCCATTCCACCGCCATCGCGTTACATATGACCGCTATCGGTTCCGTTTCTTAAATTCTGTATCTTTGTTACTATTATCATTTTACAAGAAAACATTAAATAAGTACTTAAGAAAGTATAAGGAAAGCGTAAAGACATTACTATTACTAAATCTTTGCTTTTCTAAATATTGCAAGTCCTATGATAAAGAAGACAACACTGAACCCAGCTCCTGAAATAATACTTTTAATTGCTCCTGCGTATGTCGCGAAGTTAAATGCATACCCCGTTTCAGTCATATAGGGTGCCACTAAATTCCATGGTAACCACTTTGCAATATCTGCTAGCAGATTCACCTTCATCCCAATTAATACCAAAACCATAGGCACTATAATAATAATTGTACTCCAAATCCAATAACCTATCACTTCATTTTTTACTATAAAAAACAATGCCATTCCCAATGTGATACATGAAATAAAGATTGGAGTATTGATCACTAATACTTTAATAAATTCGATTAAATATTGTGAGCCACTGTTATCCAATAGCAAATATGCACTTGAAGCATAAAGTAAGGCAATGACAGTCATTAAAATAAATGCATACAACAATGTTACAATATATTTTCCAATATACAACTGTGTCTTTGATATTCCATTTGAAACAACATTTTTGACTGTATTATTTTTAAATTCGCCGCCAAATACATACGACGCGATTACTAAACATATAACAAGTAACATCCGAAGACTACTTGATAACATCTCAAATGAGTATTTTGTTGTTCCATACGCAAACGTAGCATCCCCACTTTTAAATCCATAAATTATAACATTAAATAATACTACGAGTACACTAAGCAAAATAAATATTATATAGGTTCCTTTTGAAGTTCTAATTCTATATAATTCACTTTTTATATAATTTAACATATTTTCTCCCAATTCCTGCGCTTCTTTTAAGTATATTCAATCATTGATTAAATACCGATGCGCATATCAAATTATTAACTGTATAATATTTTCTATCAAACGATTTGTTGATTCACATTTTCTATCAACTTAATTACTGATTCACACTTTCAATCAAATTCATATAGTAATTCTCTAAATCAATCCGTTTTTCTTCCATTGATAATAATCCAATCCCATTTAATATGGCTAATGAA
>Ga0302173_10000422_pt1 | contig 23050 bp, 20 predicted proteins | sample I_Fen_N3_1_FD_198785 | JGI IMG/M metagenome (GOLD analysis project Ga0302173, IMG submission 198785) | Peat permafrost microbial communities from Stordalen Mire near Abisko, Sweden - I_Fen_N3_1 | ecosystem: Environmental > Terrestrial > Soil > Wetlands > Permafrost | place: Sweden: Abisko... | reverse complement strand
AATCAAGTTCAACAACTTTGTCACAAGACAAAAAAAGTAAAACAAAAAGAAGACTAAATAAAGTAAATGCTTTACTTTTTAAATTGTATTTTTTTAATCTTAGCATACTAATTAAAATTTAAAATTATAAGAAACACCAGGTACTAATCCATAAATAGACAGTTGTCTTGACTCATTTGCTCCTGTAGTATCATTTTGTGAGAACGTCATCGACGCAGCATTTTGCCTATTATAAAGATTATAAATACTAAATACCCAGTAGCTCTGCCATCCAGTCTTTTTGTCCGGTTTAGGCGTATAGGTTGCGCCAATATCCAAATGATGATATGCAGGAAGTCTGTTTGAATTTCTCAACGTATAATTAGGTACATTTCTCCCGCCAAATTCATAGTAACCATTTGGGTATGTTACCGGCTGACCTGATTGTAGAGTAAAATTAGCATTAAAAGACCATTTTGGATTAAATTCATAATTTGCAGTAACATTTAGATTGTGCAATTTGTCATATCCTGACAAGTACCAATCACCATTTGCAATACCTGGTTCGTTAGGTGTTCTTCCAGGTGTTTTTTGCTCTGCTTTAGATAATGTATAAGCAACCCATCCTGTAAAACGACCTGTATTTTTTCTAAATAACAACTCCATACCATATGATCTTGCTTGTCCGTTCAGGATATCCTGTTCGATATTATTGTTACCCAATAAATTTGCACCATCGATATAATCGATACGGTTTTTGATTTTTTTATAAAATAATTCTCCTTCAAAAGAGTACTCGCGTTCTTTAAAATTTTTGAAATATCCTACCGCATATTGATCCAGTAATTGTGGTTTTGTAAAAGGTCCGCTTGGAGTCCAGATTGTCATAGGCAACGGAGCACGCGTATTCGACAACATATGAATATATTGCGCCATTCTGTTATAACTCGCTTTTACAGAAGTTTCATCATTAAAAGCGTATGATAATGCCAATCTTGGTTCGAAATTATTAAAAGTGCTAATGCTTTTTCCTTTTCCGTAATAGGTACTTCCAATTGGTGTTGCTTCTTCATAAATATGATATAACGGATTATAGACTACTGCTTCTCCATTTGCGTAAGTACTAATAGTTTCACCACCTAAACGATTAAACATACTGTAACGAAGTCCATAACGAAGATTCAGCTTTTCTGTAATTTGATTTTCAACATCCAGATATGCCGAAGTTTCTAAAGCATATTTTTTATCTAATTGATTATAATTGTACTGCGAATCAATACCGTAAGGCTGTACAGTTCCCGGATTAAAATCATAATATAAACCGTCTATACCATAATTAACTTTGAAATTGTCTGATATTGTCTGATTCCAGTTGTATTTTAAGCCGTAGTTGGTAATTTTACTATCCCATTCAAATTTTTGAAATGGTATTTGCAGATTAAATTTATAATCACTGTAAAAAACAGAAAGGTTCGTATTTAAATTGTCTGAAAATTTATGTTTCCAGCTAAAGGTTCCCATGGTATTACCATATGTAGTGTTGAAAAAATTATTAATATCAAACAAATCATTTCCCGTATAACCGGAAAAGGAAATCGTATTATTAGCTCCCAATCGATAATTAAACTTGGCATTAATATCATAAAACATAACAGAACTCTTAATATCTGTAAGTTTTAAAAATAGATGCGCATAAGAAGCTCGTCCAGCAATAATAAACGAACCAACATCCTTTTTTAAAGGACCTTGCACTAAAAGTCGGCTTGAAATAAGACCAATACCTCCGTTTACTTTATAATCATTAAGATCTCCCGTTTGCTGACTTACATCAAGAACGGATGAAACACGACCTCCAAATTTAGATGGAATTCCGCCTTTGTATAAATCTAGTCCGCTAACAACGTCTGCATTAAAAATAGAAAAGAAACCAAACATGTGTGAATCACCATATACAGGAGCGCCATCTAAAAGAATCAAATTCTGATCGGCGGCACCACCACGAACATTAAAACCAGACGAAGCTTCTCCGGCATTTGTAACTCCCGGCAAAGTCAATAATGATTTTAAGGGATCCGGTTCGCCCATTGCAGTTGGCAGTCTTTTAATTTCGGCCATCGAAAGCTTATTAACACTCATTTGAGTATTTCTTACATCAACTGCCTTGCTTGTGGTTACGACTACCATATCTAATTCATGGCTGTCTTCGTCCATGTTGAAATTTATACGTGTATCATCAGAAATTGTAATTTGTTTTTCCTTATTTCTTAACCCTACATAACTAATTTGAACAGTATAATTTCCATTGTCTAATTCTAGTGAATACATTCCGTTTTTATCAGTTGTAGCGCCAGTAGAAGTTTCTTTGATAAAAACATTAGCCCCAATTACAGGTTCTCTACTTTCGTCGAGAACCTGCCCTGTAAGCTTATTTGTTTTTTTAGTTCCTTTTGCGGGTTTATGTTTTACAAAAATATTATTCCCAACAATCGAAAACTGAACTAATGCATTCTTATTAAGCTCATTAACAAGGTCTTTCACTTCAATATTACTATACGTATTTTTCTTGGTAAAATACTTTTGAGAAGTATCTATTTGACCTGTAAAGGCAAATTTAAAATCGGTTTGATTTTCAATTTGTTTAAAGAAATCTTTTAGAGTAACTGTTTTATCTACAGTTACGGTTACCTTTTGGGCAAACACAGATAAACTGAATAAAAAAAAGCACGCTGAAATTATATGCTTCATGAAATTTTGTATTTTTGAATATTATTAAATGGGATAGTTTTTCTATCCTTGAACAATAGGAAGGATGTTTAGTTTCGCGGCTAGTGCATCCTTTTCTTTTCTAATGAAAAGTAATCTGTTTTAGTTTTTCATTTATTTCGTAGTTTAGGTTATACATTTCTGATATTAATTGGATAATCGTTTTTAAATCTTCTTTTTTATTGATGCGAACTGTAATTTTCTCGTTCGAATATTCTTTTGGCAGAATTACTTTATAACCATAACTCGACTCGATATAAGTACCAACAATGTTTAGTTTTTCGTCTTCAAAATCCATAAATCGGTTAAATTCTGCAACTTCTGCAACTTTGTTTCCGTAGGTGAATTTCTCGCCGGGTTTCAAAATCCACTTTTTATCTTGATTGGCTACACTCATTTCGACACTTCCTTCAAAAAGCTGTACTATCACACCATTTTTGTCTTGCTGAGTTACAGTAAAAGACGTCCCTAATACTTTTGTTGTAGTTTCATTACAAAAAACCTGAAATGGATGTTTCTTATCTTTTTTTACTTTAAAATAAGCTTCACCTTCCACTTCTATCTTTCTGTTGCTTTCAAAGTTATTGGCGTATCTAATTTTAGAATGTGGACTCAAATCTACCTTTGAACTATCTGGCAAGAAAACAGTTTTTATTTTTATAGTTGTATTTTCAATTACGTTTGAAGTAACAAAAACATCATCCTGCAAAGGATCGTTATTAAAATAAGTTCCAATTCCAACACTCAGGAAAATTAAAATTGCTGCCGCAGCTGCGTAACGCCAAATTTTAAACTTCTTCTTTTCTAAAGGAAATGCTTTCGATTGAAATGCTTCCCACGAAGCTTCCTTTTCACTATCAGAATGTGAAACGGGTGTTTCATCCCATATTTTTTTTAACTCGTCTTCTATTTTTTTATCATTCATGTCTTTGGGGCATTAAAGTTTCTGACAATAAAATCCTTGTTTATTAAAAACACTATAAACCATTTCTTTAATCTCTCTGTTAGTTTCGATTTTTAGAATATGATTAGAATCTTCTAAATCAAAATTCATGATACAATCAGAAATAACAAATTGAAGAAGCGCAACAATAAACCTTGCGTCTTCTTTGGTTGTAACATCTGTTTTATAAGCTTCAATATTCATTTTTATGTTTCCGTTTTATAGATAACAAACGAGAACATAAAAGTTCCTAATGGTTTTCGATTTTTTTTCGAATAAATTTACTGGCAAGATAAATATGATTGGCAATTGTCTTTTCAGACAGCTCTGTAATTGCTGCAATCTCCTTATAGCTAAGGCTTTCCAGTTTGTGTAAAGTGTAGATTTTTTGTTGTTGTTCCGGAAGTAATTTTATGAAACTATGTAATTTTTCTTGTCTTTCTTCAAAAATTCCAGTTTCGGTGTCTTCCTGTACCATATCAACTTGCAAAGGATCAAGTTGAATTATTTTGTTTTCTCGGTTTACATGATTAATAATAATGTTCTTGCATATGGTAAACAATTGTTTATCAAACAAAACATCTTCATTAAGCAATTCTCTTTTATTATAAAGTCTTAAAAAAGTTTCCTGAACAAAATCTTGTGGAGTAAGAACCGTGAAGTTAAAGCGTTTGGCAATGTTTATAAGTTTATCGTAGTAATTTAAGTAAGCCTCTTTGAAAGAAGCTTCATTACCTTTTTTTAAACTTAATATAAACTTTTTGTTGTCCATAACGTAAATATGATAATTAGTCTAAACTCAACGTGCAAAATATTATTGCACTTTAAAGCAAAAAGCTTAAGACTATTTTAATCATTATTTTAAGAAATCTTAAGCTGCAAAGAACAGAAATTTTTCTCTAAAATGATTTAACCAAAATAGATTGTTTGCAAAAAAACTTCCCAAAGTTTTCCCAATTCTATCACAAGAATAAATTAATCTTGTAATGCAATTCTAAAAAAAAGAGCAATTCTATAATAGAACTGCCCTTCTTCCGCAATTAACTAAGTATAAAGTTTTATTAATCTCCACTATTCATAAAAGTCATCAAAAGTGTATAAGCGTTCTTAATCACAATTTTTGAAGTTTTATCTATAGCCGAAGATTTAATTTGTTTGTAACCGTCGCTGGTCGTTCCGGAATCGACTGGAACCATTTTAAATTTATTGTTTCCAAGATCTGAGAAAACGAAAAACTTTCCTTGCCATCTTACCACTGCATCTTCTGGAACTGTAATGGCTTTTTGGTTATCAAATTCTGCTTCTGCATTAATAAAAAGACCTGGAATTAATGCATTATCATATTTATTCACTTTACAAATAACCTCGGCCGCACGATCATCATTTAAACTTTGGTTGATGTAAGCTATTTTAGCCGAATATTTTTTTGACGGATTGGCATTGGTAAATGCTGTTACGGTTTGCCCTACCGAAAGTAAGTGAATATCTTTTTCGAAAGCATTCATAACCAAAACTATATCAGTCATTTCTATCAATTCGAACATCATATCTGTTGGAGAAATGTATTTTCCAACGTTCACATTAATTTTAGATACTAAACCGTTTACGGGAGAAAGAATTGCAACTGTTTTGCTGATGTTTGTAGCAGTTAATGATTTAGCATTTATACCAACCAAAGCCAGTTTTTGTGCCAATGACGACATATAAATGCGTTGTGTTTGCATTTCTGTAGCGGTTTGCTCAAACAATTTATCGCTGCTTGCTTTCTTTGCATTCAGTTCTTTTTGTCTATTAAATTCACTTTGAGACAACTGAAATTTTTCCTTTGCTGTTAAGTAATCCTGCTGCAGTTGTATGTATTGCATATCCTCTACAACAGCCAGTAATTGACCTTTGCGAACATGCATTCCCGCCATTAAATCTGTTTTTTTAACGTATCCGCCTAAAGGAATACTTATGTTTACAACACTTTTTGGCGGTACAGTTACAGTTCCCTGAAGTTGTAATAATCCTTTAACATCTCTTTCTTCGGGATTTCCTACAACCAAACCGGCATTTTTAATTTGTTGCGCGGTTAACTCAATTGTGTTTTCCTGTTTTTGTCCCTCTACTTTATTTTCTTGTTCTTTTTTATCGCCTTTGCAGGAAACCAAAAACAAAAGTCCTAAAATCGTGATTATATATGTTTTCATTATTTTATAAATTATTAAGCGTTTGTAGATTTATGATCGCTTTGTTGTAATCATTTACTCTGTCGAGATATTCATTTTTTATCGTGATCGCCTGATTAACTACCAAAACCCATTGCAGGTAATCAATATCTCCGTTTTCTAACTGACTGTTGGCGGCATCGATAATAACTGATGCATTTTTGAGCCCTTCGGTTTCATAATAACTCAAGCTTTCTTTGTACTTCTCTACTTCGCTTACAGCATTAGAAATTTCAGTATTCAGCTCGATTTTGGTATTTTCGACCAATGTTTTATAATTTTCATATTCAATTTTGGCGGCTTTATTTCGTGCGGATTGACTAGAGAAAAATAACGGAATTGAAACTCCTAAATTGACATAACTAAATCTATGACTACTGTCATAATAAACTTCCTGACCCGCAGCATTAGCTTCGGCACCAATAATGCTTAGATTATTATAACCCACTGTAATATCAGGCATTAATCTGGATTGTTCCGTTTTCCATTTCCATTTTGCAGCTTCGGCAGCATGCTTTGATAGTTGTATTTGCGGAAGTTCTGCTGTATTTGTTTTTTCATTCAAAGCGACATTAAAATCATTTTTAATGGTCGCCGAAAACGGCACATGAATCAAACTATCCTGAAGTACTGTATTAAATGATTTAAGTGTAATGGCAATATCTTTATTGACCATTGTAAGCTGATTGGTATAAAATTGTCGGGCCGATTGCGAAGCACTTTTTTCGAGCACATTTGTTTCTCCTGCTTTATATCGCAATTCCGATTTTTGCTCCATTAATCTGTAAATAGAATCGGCGTAAGCCAATAATTCTTTTTTGCTATTGAGCCATATATAATAATAAAACAGATTGCGAACATTCGACTTTACTTGTTGAGCGGTTAATTGCGATTCGGCCTTAGCCATATGATAGCTTTCCTTTAAAGCTTTTTTCTGATTGGTATAAAGCGTTGGAAAAGCAAAAGTCTGACTTACACCAAATCGTGTATCGTTTACAGTACTATTAAACTGACCATAATCTGCGTCTAAAGCCAATTTAGGAATATCATAAGCTGATTTTTGCAATTGTTCTTTCGATTTTTCATTCAATTGCGAAGACTTGATTCTTTTATTATTTTGAACCGCAATCGACAATGATTCGTTAAGAGAAATTGGAGCTTGTTGCGCCTCAACTGAAGCTGTAACAAATAAAGCAACAAGTAATAAAGTCAATTTATCCATTTTGTGTTTTTTGATTTTTTTCGAAAATACTTTGGTATGAAACGTCATTAAATAAATCGCCGGAAGCACAAACAAAGTAAGCAACGTAGCTGTAATTAATCCGCCAATAACCACAGTTGCCAGTGGTCGTTGTACCTCTGCTCCTGCGCCATTGCTCAATGCCATTGGCAAGAATCCTAAAGACGCCACAGCGGCCGTCATTAATACGGGACGCAATCTGTTTTTTGTACCTGTAATGATGATCTGAAAAGCATCGGTAATTCCGTCGTATTTCTGTATTCGGTTAAATTCTGATATTAAAACAATACCGTTTAAAACTGCCACACCAAACAATGCGATAAAACCAACTCCTGCCGAAATACTAAATGGCATATCACGCAAAGCAAGTCCAAATACTCCACCAATTGCGGATAGTGGAATTGCAGTAAAAATGATAATTCCTTCTTTAAACGATCTGAAAGCGAAATACAACAACGCCAAAATCATAAATAAAGCGGCAGGAACCGCCACTCCCAAACGTGTTTTTGCTTGTTGTAAATTCTCAAAAGTACCGCCGTAAGTGATATAATATCCTGGCTCGAATTTGATCTGACTGTTTACTTTTTTCTGTAATTCTTCGACGATCGATTCTACATCGCGACCTCGCACATTAAAGCCCACAATGATTCGTCTTTTGGCATCTTCACGTTGTATTTGATTAGGACCTTCAACTTCTTTTACTGAGGCAACCTGATACAACGGAATTTGCATTCCGGAACGAGTTGAGATTAAAAGATTACGAACGTCAGAAATGTCTTTTCTTCCGCTGTCCTCTATCCTTACAACCATATCAAAGCGTTTTTCTCCTTCGTAAATTTTTCCAGCTACGGCGCCTGCAAAAGCAGCATTTACAGTTTGGTTAATATCTGAAACATAAATACCGTATTTCGCCATTTCTGCCCAATCATAGTCGATCACGATTTGAGGCATTCCGGTAACTTTTTCGACATAAAGATCTGTTGCGCCTTTTACAGTTTGACTTATTGCCCCCAATTGCTCCGCATATTTTGCCAGCTTATCGAGATCTTCTCCATAAATTTTACAAACTAAATCTTGTTTGGCGCCCGTCATCAATTCATTAAAACGCATTTGTACCGGAAACTGAAAACCGGTTGTAACTCCGGGCGCGATCTCTTTTACGGTTTCGGTCATTTTATCTGCGAGTTCCGGAAACGACGAAGCACTTGTCCATTCTGATTTATCTTTTAGAACAATAATCATATCGCCACCTTCTATAGGCATTGGATCTGTTGGAATCTCGGCACTACCAATTCGCGAAACTACTTTTTCGACTTCGGGATATTTGTTTTTTAGTGCGGTCGATATTTTTTGAATGGTCTCTGTTGTGGTCGAAAGATTTGTTCCTAATAATAAACGAGTTTCTACAGCAAAATCGCCTTCTTCGAGTTGCGGAATAAATTCTCCTCCCATTCGGCTAAAAATTGCCAAGGCAATTGCAAACAAAACAAATGCACCAACTACAATGCTTTTTCGAACTTGCAATGCTTTTGATAATCCTCTTTCATAATAACCTTCTAATTTTGCCATTATTCTATCTGATAAATTGGGTTTATGACTCACTTTTTTGCTAATAAACAAAGCGCTAACCATTGGGACATATGTAAGCGATAAGATAAATGCACCCAAAATCGCAAAGGCAACAGTTTGCGCCATTGGTTTAAACATTTTACCTTCAATTCCTTCAAGTGATAATATTGGAAGATATACAATCAAAATAATGATTTGTCCAAATACGGCCGCATTCATCATGCGACCCGCAGAGCCTGTGACTTCTTTATCCATTTCTTCCTGCGAAATTGTATCAATGCCTTTGTACTTTTTGGCACTATGAATATGATGCAAAATGGCTTCGACAATAATCACGGCACCGTCGACTATTAAACCAAAATCGAGCGCGCCAAGACTCATTAAATTTCCGCTTACGCCAAAGGTGTTCATCATAATAATGGCAAACAACATCGCTAACGGAATTACAGAAGCTACAATAAATCCGGCACGTAAATTCCCAAGAAAAAGTACTAAAACCAGAACGACAATTAATGCACCTTCGATCAGGTTTTTTTGAACCGTTCCTATCGCATTGTCGACCATTTTAGTACGATCTAAAAAAGGCTCAATTTTTAAACCTTTTGGCAGAATCTTTTCGATCTCGGCAACCCGTTTTTTTACATTTACGATCACATTATTGGCATTTTCGCCTTTTAACATCATCACGATCCCACCAACAGATTCTCCAATATCATCTGTCGTTAAAGCACCATAACGAATCGCCGAAGACATTTTTACCTCGGCAATATCTTTAATCAAAATTGGAGTTCCTGCCTGCGTATTTTTGACAATGATATTTTGGATATCTTTAATATTTCGGGTCAATCCAACACTTCGGATGTATAATACTGTTGGACCTTTTTCGATGTAAGCTCCACCCGTATTTTCGTTATTACTGCTTAATGCCGTAAAAACTTCTTTTATGGTTAGGTTTTGCGCTTTTAATCGTGACGGATTTACAGCAATTTCATATTGTTTTAGCTTTCCGCCAAAAGTCGCCACATCGGCAATTCCGGGCGTTCCAAGAAGTTGTCGTCTAATGGTCCAATCCTGAATCGTACGTAAATCTTCGAGAGAATACTTCGTTTCGTAACCCGGTTGAGGTTTTAGAACATATTGATAAATTTCGCCCAAACCTGTTGTTGCCGGAGCCATTTCAGGGATACTGGCATTCTCTGCAATTTCTACTTTTTGCAAACGTTCTGCCACTTGCTGACGCGCCCAATAGACATCGGTATCATCGGCAAAAACAATAGTTACGAGCGAAAGTCCAAAACGCGAAATACTACGGCTTTCTTTTAACTGCGGAATATTGCTAATCGCTTGTTCTATAGGAAAAGTGATTAGACGTTCTACATCTTCTGCCCCAAGAGACGGAGCTGTTGTAATAATCTGAACCTGATTATTAGTAATATCAGGAACGGCATCGATTGGTAAACGAGTAACTTCGAACACGCCATAAATAATCCACAGCAATGTGAAGACTCCAATTACCAGTTTATTTTTAACTGAAAATTGAATGATCTTATTGAGCATAATTTTGATTTAATTTTTTTGAAATAATATTGTCATGGTCAAAACATAAAAATGCTTTCACCACAATAAAAATCTTAGAAAATTAAATTATGCCAACGGAGGTCTAAACACTGCAAACAAAGCAGGATTAGAATATAAATTTGAAGTAAAAGGAATTATTACTGATTCTGAAAAATCAGCCGTAAAAGGAATCTCAAAGATGTGTTTTTCTGCGGGAACAAATACAAGCTGAAACGAAGCGCTCGAAATATGCTTAAAAGGAAGCTGCATGTCACGATCAGAATCATTATCATTTAAATCTTCGCCCCAATAATGCATTTCTAGAAAATCTATAAAGCTTACATCGTGTCTTTCCTGATGTTCATTGTAATGCTCAATCAATATTGGCAATTTATAAAACTGCTGGAAGAATCCAATATTGGATACAATTAGGAAGATGAATATGTAGACAATGATTTTTCGCACTTCACAAATTTAAGATATGTAACAAAACTATCCTTATTTAAAATCAGGTATTAAAAACTTTTATCGGTTTACATAAATATATATACTGAAATTAAACTTATAGTACCTTTTTTTATAAAACTTTGAAATTTCTTCAATTTCATACTATTATTTTAGTAGTAAATTTACTAAAATAAGGATTGATTCACAGTTTTACACATCTTTTTTGAATCATAAAAAGTCTTAATGTTTTTGATTCTTCTATAATAATTTGAGCTACATTAGTCAAAAAATTACCTCATAATAATACCACACATGAACATCGATTTTATTTTGGACAAAATACATATACTCCCTGAAGCATCAAAAAGTGCTTTAAGAGCATGTGTAACTGAAGTTAATTATCCAAAAGGACATATTTTATTAAGAGCCGAAAAAATTGAAACCAGCATTTATTTCATCAAAAAAGGAATTGCCCGCGCCTATGCCAACAGAGATGCTAACGAAGTTACTTTTTGGTTTGGTAAAGAGGGCGATACACTTTTATCAATGAACAGTTATGTCGCCAATAAAAAAGGATATGAAGATCTTGAACTACTGGAAGATTGTGAAATGTATCAGTTAAAAACAGAGCAATTACAATCGCTTTTTAACAACGATATTAATATTGCCAATTGGGGCCGAAAATTTGCCGAAAAAGAATTACTTAAAACTGAGGAACGCCTTATATCACGACAATTTCGAACTGCTACAGAACGTTATGCAGACTTACTGCAAAATAATCCTGATTTACTTTTACGGATCCAATTAGGACATATTGCTTCTTATTTGGGCATAACTCAGGTTAGTTTAAGCCGCATAAGATCTGAAATAAAATAATTTCATTTTTTAACATTTGTAAAATTTTGCCTGCTTTTCATTTCTCAACTTTGCATCAAAATATAAAGGAAATGAATTGGATTTTATTGGTTATCGCAGGATTATTTGAAGTAGTCTTTGCCTTTTGTTTAGGAAAGGCAAAAGAAAGTACAGGAAACGAAATGTACTTATGGTATGTGGCTTTTGCCATTTCGATTACGGTAAGCATGGGACTTTTGATTAAAGTAATTCAAACTTTACCCATAGGAACTGTTTATGTAGTCTGGACAGGAATTGGTGCTGTTGGAACTGTACTACTTGGTATCCTGATTTTTAAAGAACCTGTAACTTTTTTAAGGATACTTTTTTTAAGTACATTAATTGGTTCTATTATAGGATTAAAAGTGGTTTCGCACTAAAAAAAATCTCATTTCATAGCGAAATGAGATTTTTTTGTTTCAAATAGAGCACCATTTTGCTTAGTATTTTTCGGATTATTTTGAGTTTATCATCAACTAAATCAAGCTTTTTTTTTAAGATTCTCACTTAATAGAGCCGTCTAAAAAGTTTTAAATCCCTATATTTACTTTTTTGTTGGCAAAAATACAAGGCGCAAATAGTCATTTTCTTTAGCGTTAAGCCAATTTATTTTAAGAAGTCAAGATGGAAAATTATATAGCACCAGCAACATCATTACCGCTGAGCGACAACACAATACAGAATAGCTTAATTACAAAAGCCGATTTATTACCAGATCCGGAATCTCAACTAGATTCTATGGAAATGAAAGAAAAACCTATTGCAGATTCTAGCATTCCGTTTAGAGATTTAACGAATGCTACCACTAAAAAAGAAAGCATTGCCCGACTCATTAACAAACTAAATGTTAAAAATAACATTAGATATCAAAGAACTGTAGAAGATACCTATTGCAATGTTTATTCTTACGATTATTGCTACTTTAATAAAGTATATCTTCCAACCGTTTGGTGGACCCCTGAAGCTCTAAAAAAAATACTTGAAGGACAAGAAGTTGAAGCTATTTTTGAAAAAACTGTTGATCGTATTTACTCTAGTGCAATACATGATTGGTTTTTAGAATGGGGCGAGAGTTTTGGTTGGAAAAGAATGTTTAGTGTTAATGATATACAAAATGAAGTAAATAATAATGGCGGAATTGGAATAATTTGTGCCAAAAGAAAACAAAAAGGTCTTTCCGGACATATTGTTCCTATCGTTCCTGAAACAGATGTAAATAAAGCTTATCGAGAAAATGGCATAGTAGTCTATCCCTTACAATCACAGGCGGGAAAGCTAAATTATAATTATTTTGCAAAAGCCAGAAAAGATTGGTGGAATAATGAATTATACTCTTCACACGTCTTCTATTACCATGAATAATTAAAAAAATCTTCTTATTGCTCCAACAGTCAAAACTTTTATTGATTTTCAGCGTGTTAACCACTTGCAAATCAAAAAATAAATAACTACTTTTGCACTTTGGAAAAAACAGGAATAGCCGATATTACAATTTCGCTATTCGTCTGCTTAAAATATTGATATAAAAGTAATTAATAACGATTATAATTTTATAAGCCCTTTATAAAATTTTACTTTTTATCAATCTTTCGGTCGATACAAATGCAAAATTTCTGAGACTCAAATATATACTTACAGTTTTAAAAGTAAATGAACTTTTTTAATGGAAGCGATAATTATACGTAACCCATTATGAGGTTTTGTGGTCTCTGGTTTTCTACCGACTCGAATTTGTGTTTGCGAATAAAAAAATGTTACAATATTTAATCAACCATAAAAAAGAAAATTAGTATAAATGAAAGACAATCAGACAAAAAAGTATTACTGGGGAATAGGATTAGAGAATGAAACCTATATGCAATTTGAAGACCCCCTAATAGTTTCTGGTGAATTTATACAAGAAAAAATTGGTTTTGAAAAATATAGTATTGATTACAGAAAATGTTACAAACCAGAAAGTTTAGCACCGGTATTAAAAGAAGCTTTTGGTTTAAATAAAAGCTATAAAGTAAGCAGAATGATGAACAGTCATTCACTGGAAAAACTGGATATCAACTTTCAGCACAAAACATTATCAGCTAAAAAAACTGCTGTTGATGCTACTGAAATTGTTGAAGCAAACCCGCAACCACTTGAGAATCCTGAATATCTGGGAAAATCGATCATGGAACTTTTCCTTGAAGATCAACCGTACAATATTCAGAGTATGATTACGCAACGAAACAAAACAATGGGTTCTGTACATTTTGATGGGGATTCTATCGAATTTGTAACGAAATATTTTGAAAACAGAACAATAACTGAATCTTGCAAAGAATTGAAAGCGACCAAAAAGCTTTTTCTTGACAAAATCAACGAATCGTCTGTATTAAACGAGAAATTAAATTTTCCGGATTACAACAATGGACTTAATATGTTCATGACCAATCAGGAAAACTTGGTTTTGTTTAATAACGGAACATACCATTTTCATATCACATTACCATCACTAACAGAAGATAGCAGAATTGTTGATTACAATAATTTCGAAAAAACACATGCCAACGCTATTTACATGCTGCAATGGTTTGAGCCATTTTTTATAGCAACTCTTGGAAGCCCTGATATTATGGGCGTAATAAGCGATACTTATAAAATGGACAAGAAATTTACTTTGGGCTCTATGCGCAATGCAATGTCACGTTATATTGGTGTAGGAACATATAACAAAGCGATGCCAAAAGGCAAAATTCTGACATATAAGGTAGACGATTTTAGAAAATTATTAAAATTTGAAAAAGAAGAAAATATCTGGTGGAGAGATCAAATCGAAGTAGATATGGAATACGAAATGCTGTCTGAAGTTGGCCTTGATTTTAATCAGGAAAAAATGTACCAAAGCGGTTTTGAATTCAGAAGTTTCGACGAATTTCCGGCTGAATACTTAAATGATGTTCTTTTTTCTATTATTCTAATTTGCGAGCATTCTTTAAATTTACCTGACATTCAGTGGGGACATGATAGTAAAGCTTGGAATAATTTGGTTTTTAAAACTCTAAAAATGGGTTATTTGGCTGAAATCAATGAAGCTGAAAAATTAGAAGTTTTAAATCTATTACAATTACTAAATCCGTCAGCCGAGAATTATGATGCGCTAAAAGCTGAATTTGACGCTATTGTAATGCTGGATCAATTTTTCTTTAAAATATTAGCCGTTTTACACGATAAATACAAAGACAACAATGTTTGCCTGGATGCGATGTACGGACAAAAAACAAGTACTCCACCAAAATGGGATAACTTTAATAAATACCAAACAGAACGCCACTTAAAACAAATCGGAGCTTTCTGCGAGAATTAAAACCCTCACAAAATAAAAGAAAACGGGCAAATTCATTTAACGAATTTGCCCGTTTTTTGTTTAGTTAAAAGCTATTTGTACGAACTAAAATTAAAATATGGAATTAGTAAAAACTGTATTAAATAGATAACATTTCTCTATAAAAACTCACAAAATAGATTTCCAGCAAAAAATAAGTACTCTTTCGTGACCAAATTCTACCAAAAAACACGTAAATTTATGTTTTAAAATACATTTTTATGAAAAACTACGTACTACTTTTTGTTTCTGTTTTAGCACTATCATTTAACTCTTGTACCTCAATGAAAGACACCGCAAAAAATGATGATCTATACAATACTTCTTGGGAGCTGGAATACATTACAGGTCCGCGTATTGCTTTTGAAGGTTTGTTTCCGGACAAAAAACCATTTTTAAAATTTGACAAAAGTAAAAGTGAAGTGTACGGAAATGCAGGCTGCAACGGATATACTTCTCCGGTTACTATAAAAGGAAAATCGCTTTCATTTGGAGATCAAGGCGCAACCACAATGATGTATTGCGAAGGTGGCGGAGAGCAAGTGTTTTTGCAAACAATCAAAAAAATTGATAGTTATTCGATCGATAAAGATGGAAAACTGAATTTGATTTCGAATAACATTCCAATGATGAGATTTAAAAAAGTAAACAAATAATAAACTGAATTACAGTTCAGTATTCGAGAAAAACACACACAAAATCCTTCAATAATATTGAGGGATTTTATTTTTAATTTAATCCTTTGAGTGCAATCAAAGTTTAGGTGTCAGACTAAGCGCTCCGAAACTTCGGGATAAGCCCTAGTTCCAATAGGAGCGCCTTCGACTCCGCTCAGGATGACAAGCATGACTTTATATTTTTTGAATCCTGTATGTCAGGCTGAGCGGAGTCGAAGCCCACATTACAATTGGAACGTCTTTTACTCCGCTCAAGATGACATTAAGTTTTATGATGTTTTTATAAAAAATTAGACTTGCAGTAAATTACAGTCAATAGGGTAATTTATTCTCTATATAGACAATAAATCATATAATTAGATGTTTTATAAATAGCCGTTAACGCATTTCGATTAACGCCTAAGTTGTTTTATTAATATGAAAAAAAGTATGAAAAAAATATTGTTTCTAGTTGTAATAATTGGTGTTTCTCTAAACGGATATGCACAAAAAGAGCTTAATGGTAAATACAAACCCATTCAGTCCAAAAATTCGGAAATTAAAGATGTACCACCAACAGATACACCACCAACCGCAGATACGCCACCAGTAAAAGAACCAACCGTTTTAAAAATTAATCCGGAAGATCTTTACAAAAACAATAGCCTGTACAAACCAGAAGCTAATGTTGAAGGAATTTTTTATAGAAGAAATGAATATCTAGGAGGATTTGTAACCAATTCAGCTTATTCTACCGTTCGTTATCGCGATGCTGCTTTTGTAGATGGCGATAAAATCAAAGTATATTTGAATGATAAAGTTATTGAACCCGAAGTAATTTTAAACAGTGAATTTCAAGGATTTAAAATCAATTTAGTAAAAGGAATTAACAAAATTGATTTTGAAGCTTTAAACGAAGGTTCTGCCTCGCCAAACACTGCCGAATTTCAGGTTTATGATGATAAAGGTGCCGTTATCGAAGCCAGCCAATGGAATGTTGGTACAGGATATAAAGCAACAATAATATTATACAAGGAATAATTAATAAAATTTTCTGATATAAATGGAAGCCCAATTTTTATGAATTGGGCTTTCTTTTTATCTGCTTTTAATGAAACTTACTATTTCAAACCTGCATAAATCTTTTTAGGATTGACCAAATTAAAAGCCAATTTAGGAAAAAACCGATTTATAAAGTAAATCAGCTTTGTATCGCCCACTCGAATCGTAAACCGATCTTTTTTAATGCCAGAAATTAGTCCGTTTACCAATTGTTCCGGAGTTATTTTTTTATCCTTTCTTTTGGCAGTCATTTCTGTAGCAACAAGCGGTGGCAACAACTCAAATACCTTTACAGAACTGTTGAGAATTTCTAAATCTTTTCTCAATATTTGAGTATAAAAACTCAATGCTGCTTTAGTTGCAGAATACGTTGGCTCTTCTAAAGCGGGAATCATACTCAAAATAGAAGTTGTATTGATAATCGCGCTTTCCTTTCTTGCCTTCAGCATGTTTATAAAAAGATTGTTCAATCGAATAATCCCGAAATAATTAACATTCATTTCATAAATCGCATTCTTCAAGATTTGGTCGTTGGCATTGCCCAGATTTAAAGCCTGAGCTCCAACTCCAGCATTATTATACAAAATATCAATTCCACCCAAAGAAACAACCGTATTAAAAAGCGCTAAAGCATCATCCTCATTATCAACATCACTTTTGATGGCGGTTAAAGATGGAAACGCTTTTTTAGCTGCATCCAGTTTCGCTTGGTTTCTCCCAGTAATAATTACATTAGCGCCTTCATCTAAAAATTGTTTTGCCGATTCTAATCCAATACCAGAGCCTCCTCCGGTAATTAAGATTGTTTTTCCTTTTATATTCATACCGTATTTATTAAGCTTCTTTAAAAAATTGCTTTGTATCGCCAACCGGAACATCAAACTGATTTTTCTCTAAAGCGATCAACAACTCATCTGCCACTTCTTCTGGAGGTATACCGTTTGCTCCACCAATTCCAGCCGAAAAATCCGTATTTACCAAAGGAGGATATACCTCATAAATTTGCAGATTTTTTTGTTCTTCGTAACTGTATCTTAGCGCAACAGTATAACTATGCAATGCTGCTTTGGTCGCACCATAAGTAGGCAAAAATTTATGACTTCCAAAAACTACAATCGACGAAACATTTATTACAGCAGCCTCCGTTTTTTCTATCAAATGCGGCAACAACAGCTCTGTAAAGTGAATAACACTAAAATAGTTTGTATTCATTTCGATAGCCGCTTTTTCATGGGCATTTAAAGTTTCATTCAAAAGATAACTAAAGGCAGCTCCAGCATTATTAATGATAATATTGGTCTCAGGATAATTTTCTTTTAATTGTTTTGCAATAGCAATTCGGTCAGCTTCTACAGATAAATCGCCTTGAATTGCAACAGCATTATCCAATTGTTTCAACGCATTTTGCAAACGTTCTTCATTACGTCCGTTAATAATAATTTTGTTGCCCGCGGCACCTAATTTTTTAGCAATTGCTAATCCTATTCCAGCACTTCCTCCACTGATGAATACTGTATTTCCTGTTGTTTTCATTATAATGTATTTATTTAAATTAAAAATTCTAGTGTTATTTTCTATCTTTTATTTGTTTCTAAATTTTAACAAATATACTTTTTAGTCTATTTTATAATATACCAAAAAGTATATTTTAATGTAAAAAAAGGTTAGAGCGAATATTGCTCTAACTCCATTTTTAAACTTTTTAATAATCCTTGCATTGGTTTAGCCGTTTCCATAACTCTGCACATTACAATTCCACCTTCTATCGCGGCAACCATTTTAAAAGCAAAAACAGCAGGATCCAAATCTTTTGAAAATTCTCCAATTTGAATTCCTTCCTGAAGCAAACCTACAAGTTCTTCCTGCCCTATTCTCAATACCTTAGCCACTTTTTTTTTCATAACCGGAAAGTTATCATCAGATTCTACTGCCGTATTAAATATCGGGCAACCGCCAGAAATAAAGGTTTCAATAGGATTTTTGTAAAAATCTATAAAGGCAATTAACTTTCCTTTTGGAGTTTTTCCTTTTGCAACTGCTTCTCTAATTTTTTCTGAAACTTTTTTTAATGCCAGGTCTATAACTTGCTCAGACAAGTCTTCTTTATTTTCAAAATGCCCATACAAACATCCTTTTGTAAGTTTTGTTGCTTCTAATACATCATCAATATTTACTCCCGAAATACCTTTCTCATTATAAAGCGGTATAGCAGTTTCTAGTATAAATTGTTTCGTTTTTTCGGCTTTTGTTAGCATCACATTCTAAATTAGAGCGCAAATATACTAAAAAGTATATTTTAAAAACGCATAAATACAGCATTATTTTCAAAAATTAAATTTCAGCATCATGATTAACAGCGTTTTAAAACACTTAAACACCTTTTCGACCGTACATCAATATTCTTTTAAAAGAATAAATTGCCGGAAGTTTTGGAAAATGAACTGCGATTCGCTCTTTATAGGTTTTAATAAAAAGTGCTTGCTCCTCACCTTCCAAACGTTCGATATAGGGAATCAACGCCGAACCGGAAATGAAGTTGTAAAGCGTTTCATGATCGTTCGCAATTATGGGATATACTTTGTGCAGCATCTGAATATCTTCAAGACCGCCATCAAAAAGTATTTGAGCATATTCGTCAATACTCAAAACTGGCGATTCTCTTTTAAAACCATTTAGGTAAGATTTAAAAGGTTCTTCATTCACCAATGCTAAAAGAATTTTATTGAGTTTATTTTCGGGCTGAACAGGCATTTGTACTGCAAATTGCCCTTTTGGATGAAGATGATCTACTAATTTGGTAAATAAAACTTCGTGATCGTTTGACCATTGCAAAGCAGCATTACTAAAAATTAAATCCCATTTTTCGTCGGATTCTAAAGTTTCTTCGATAGTTGCCTGACGAAAATGCAAATTATCTGATTCTAAAGCTTTTGATTGTTCCAGCATTTCTGCCGATGAGTCTACTCCCAAAAAACTGGCTTCAGGAAATTTATTGGCTAAAATCGAAGTTTGCTCTCCGGTGCCACAACCTAAGTCAACCGCTTTCATTCCTTTTTCGGGCTGAATAAAATTAACCAAATCATAAAAAGGCTGATATCGAATATTTTTGAATTTATTGTAGATTTCCGGATTCCAAGGCATTTGTACAAGATTTATGATGCACTAAGATACAAAATTATTCTCGCGTTTTGTGTCTTGAATTTTGTAACCTAACCTATAACTTTTGTAAAATGGTGGAGAGAGAAAAAGTTAACCGAAAAGAACGCAAAGATTTTTAACTCTTAGCTTTTATAAAAACGGCAAAGTTCGCAAAGCTTTATAATTTGCGTCCCGAGGCTTCGGGATGTACTTTTAGAAGCATTCTTAGATGAAAATCTTTGCGTTATCCTATGTTTGTCAAGTTAATTTATAAGTTGTAATATTTTAATCTCGCAAAGGCGCGGAGTCGCAAAGTTTTTCAAACTTTATGTTTTTTTGGATTAACTTCGCTAGGATACAAAGTCGTAATAATATAAAACTTTGCGCCCTTGCGTCTTTGGGAGATTATTTCAGTCCAGTAAAAAAGATCCTTGCGTTCTTTGCGGTAAAACTTTTTTATATCTCCACTAATAATTGTTAACGTTATGCAAAAATGGCTCAAAGAATTTTTATTAGCCTTATTTTTATGCCATGAACTTAAAGAACTACTCTATTTTCTTTGGCTATCTTAAACAGCTTTTGTTAGTTGTAGGTTTATTGTATGCTTTTTCTAATTGTCAGGTTAAAAGAACTATTCTGCATTTTGTTTCGATAGAATCTCCAGAAGTTTCTCAAAAAAACCAAACACAATTACCTGTACAGGAATCTTGCAGCAGTAGCATCATTAAGAAAAACTCTATTGCTAAAAAAGTTATTTCTGTTCCGCAAACACCAATAATTTCAAGGATTCGGCCGTTTTATTTTCAAGTAAAACAAAATACTGCTTTTACTAAATTACAGATTCCTTTTTCGTTTGAGTTCAATAAAAAATTGATTACTTATCCTGCTTTGTTTATAGTATTTAAGAATATAAAAATTGCCCCGCCAGTTGTTTTAAACTTGGCTTAAAAACAATTTAATTATTTTTAAAATTACATATAATGCAAAATCAAAAAACTTTTGATGCCGCTTCTATAACCACTTTAGCTTTGCGATTGGTTGTGGGTTGGACATACTTCTCGGCCTTTTGGAGGCGACTTATCTTAGAAAACAAATTAATCCCTGACGAAGCTGGCTACATTGGCGAAAAATTCAATCATTTTTTACCCAATTCTCTCGGATTAAAACCTATAATCGAATACTTAGTAACGCATCCTGAAGCTTTATGGATTTCTATGGTGGCTTTTACAATTATAGAAGGAATTGTAGGTTTAGCTATGATTCTAGGCTTTTTTACCCGCTTAATGAGCATTGGAATTTTCTCATTGGCTTTAGGAATTCTATTGGCTTCGGGTTGGATTGGAACTACGTGTCTGGACGAATGGCAAATTGGAATTTTAGGTTTAGCCGCAGGATTTACATTGTTCTTAACCGGTAGCAGTTACCTTTCTTTAGATTCTTATTTTATTGAAAAAAAGGCTCGTTTTACACAAACAAAATGGTTTAAATTCTTGGGTTCGGGAGAATTAAAACTGGCATCATACAAACGAACCCTGCTACTTATCGTTGCTTTTATTTCTGGACTAACTTTATATACCAATCAATATTTTCACGGCGGAGTTTTTGGAACTTTGCATAATAAATCGGTAAAACCAAAACTTGAAATCAGCCATTTAAAAATAGACAAAAACACTTTAAGTTTTGAAGTATATCGTGTAGAAGGTGTTGATGTTTACGGTTCATTTTTAATTGGAATCACACTTCAGGATGCTTCTGGTAAAAATCTATTAGACTTAAACGGAAGTGATTTAGCCAAACTATCCCCTAAAGCGATTCACAACCATTATGTTGCAAAAGTAAAGCCTGGCGCGCATAGTTTAGTTATTCCGCTTGGGGCAAAAGCTAGAATCCACATTCCTATAGAGAATTTTGATGTTCAAAAAGGATATTACACTCTTACTTTGACAGACGTCAGCGGTTTGACTTGGAGTGCTCAATTATAATTTTAAAAAACCGTTTCATTAGTTTGAAACGGTTTTTTTATTTTTAAATCTTAGCAATAGAATCATAAAAAACAAAATCCTCATTTTATTGACTTACATCAAACTTTTTCATCTTAAACAGCTTTAGATTTGCTATTCTTAAATTTAAAAAGTTCAGTATAAAATGATAAGCACACTAACCTCTCCACTAGAAAAATTTGGCTTGACCAGTGTTCAACGTGTCGAAAATGCCCTCCAACAATTGCAAAACGGAAAAGGCATCTTATTAACCGACGACGAAAACCGCGAAAACGAAGGCGATTTAATATTCTCAGCACATGCAATGAGCGTTCGTGATATGGCGATGATGATACGCGAATGCAGTGGAATCGTTTGCCTTTGCCTAACAAACGAAAAAGCCAATCAACTCAAATTGCCTTATATGGTTACCGAAAACACGAGCAGTTTTCAGACTCCTTTCACTATTACAATTGAAGCTAAAAAAGGTGTTACTACAGGAGTTTCGGCAGCGGATAGAATTACTACTATTCAGGCGGCTTGTGCTATAAATGCTCAGGCTTCAGATTTGGCTAGACCGGGACATATTTTTCCGTTACGCGCCAAAAACAATGGCGTTTTGGAACGAAACGGACATACGGAAGGCAGCGTCGATTTAATGAAATTAGCAGGTTTGCAACCCGAAGCCGTTTTATGCGAATTAATGAATGAAGACGGCAGTATGGCAAAATTGGACAAAATCATTAGCTTTGCTGATCTGCACGATTTGGTAGTTTTATCTATTGAAGATATTATTTATTACCGAAAATTTGTGAGAGACTATTTGTAAATGATGTTATACGAACAACTTGGCGATTATATAAAAAAACGAATTGATGTTTCAGACGAAGACCTCAATACCATTCTGTCTTATTTTAAACCTTTAAAACAGGTAAAAAATGAGCATCTACTTTCAGCAGGACAAACTAGCCAGAATACTTATTTCGTTAATAAAGGTTGTTTGAGAATTTATTATATCAACGAAGAGGGAAAAGATGTAACGCGTTATATTGCTTTTGAAAACCAATTTGCGACTGCATTGGTGAGTTTTATTACTAAAGTTCCTTCGACTGAATACATTCAGGTGATCGAAAAATCGGAACTCTTGTATATTAGTCATGAAGATTTTAATCACTTAATTCAAACCATTCCGCAATGGATGCAGTTTTACTGCGCTTATTTGGAAAGAGCTTACGTTAATAATACCAACCGATTG
>Ga0302173_10000415_pt1 | contig 23394 bp, 18 predicted proteins | sample I_Fen_N3_1_FD_198785 | JGI IMG/M metagenome (GOLD analysis project Ga0302173, IMG submission 198785) | Peat permafrost microbial communities from Stordalen Mire near Abisko, Sweden - I_Fen_N3_1 | ecosystem: Environmental > Terrestrial > Soil > Wetlands > Permafrost | place: Sweden: Abisko... | reverse complement strand
AGTGATAAGACCAAATATCAATATAGATGGGTTCGTATGGTTACGGATATTTGTTATTTAATTATTGGATTACTATTAGGAGGAGTTGTTGGAATAGGAACAATAATATCTGCATTATTAACAGGTCCATTTGTACAACTATGTCTTCCATATGGGAAAAAATTTGTAGATATGATTATTGAAAATAAAAATATCAATAAATTTGTAGAGATTAATAATGACTTAGACATATAAAAAGAAGAAAATAAACTTAAAATCAGCTGAATTAAGGAACTATTCTAATATTATAGAAGGTTCCTTTTTTTGATAATTTTAGAATCTATAGTTTTTAATGTTTTTTATATAATTTGTTAGGTTGTTGGAAAACGGTATCAGTGCTAAACTTTATCTTGTATACAGAAACGTTTACAAGATAAAACATAACATAATATAAAAATACACAATACGAAAACTTGTAAATAAAATAATAAAATAGGGGGAAACGTTAATGAGAAAATCCAAATTAATTTTTTCTGTGCTCTTAACAGGAGTTATGGGATTAAGTCTCCTCGCAGGGTGTGGAAGCAAATCTCAAGAGGCAAGTAGCACATCAGCTAATGGAAAAGTTAAAGAATTTTCAGCATTCTTTGCAGTTGCAGGAAAAGAAATTCCTGATAAAGATAGAGTGAAAAATGTAATAGCTGAAAAAATAGGAGCTAAAATAAATGAACAATGGCTTACAGGACAAACGGCTAAAGAAAGAATTGGGGTAATGATCGCAGGAGGTGAATATCCAGATTTTATTGAGGGAGGAGAAGGAACTCAAGCACTAGTAGATGCAGGTGCACTTGTTCCATTGGAAGATAAAATAGACAAATATCCCAACATTAAAAACTATTTAACAGCTAATGAATGGGAACAGTTAAGAAAGCCTGACGGGCATATTTACTATATACAACAATTTGGAAAGACAAGAGGAAAAGATTCGCAAGTACAGCATAGAGATGAAGCTTTTTGGATTCAAAAAGCAGTTTTAGAATGGGCTAATTATCCACAAATAAAAACTGTTGATCAATATTTTGATTTAATTGAAAAATATAAAGCAGCTAATCCAACAATAAATGGACAACCAACTATAGGGTTTGATATTTTATGTGATGACTGGAGATATTTCTGTTTGGAAAATCCACCTCAATTCGTAGCTGGATATCCTAATGATGGAAAAGCAATTATAGATAAAGCAACACTTACAGCTAAAAACTATAATACAATTCCAGAAGCACAAAAATATTTCAAAAAGCTAAATGAAGAATATAATAAGGGAATTATAGATCCTGAAACATTTACATTATCTTATGACCAATATAAATCAAAGCTTTCTACAGGAAGAGTTCTTGGAATGGTTGATCAACAGTGGGAATTTGAAGATGCAGAAAAAGCATTAAAGCAACAGCATATGGATGAAAAAACTTGGGTGCCATTAGGTTTGACACTTGACCCTAATGTAAAACCACAATATAGAACTCAACCAGCCTTTAATACTGGAAGTGGACTTGGAATTACAACTAGTTGTAAAGATGTAGATGGAGCGTTAAAAGTTATAAATGATTTATTATCTAATGATTTATTAGCATTAAGATGGTGGGGAGAAAAGGATAAGGATTATAAAGTAGATGATAAAGGTGTATTTTATATGACAGATGAACAGAGAGAAAATTATAGAAATCAAGATTGGAGGCAAGCTAATCAATGCAGATACGCTTATTTCCCTCAATATGGTACAGGTTACTTTGATGATGGAATTAATTGTATATGGCCAGAACAACAACAAGGTGAATTTGAAGCCACTTTATCAGATAATGATAAGAAGGTTTTAAATGGATATGGTTATAAGAAGTGGACGGACTTCCTTAATGTTCCTGCAGAAAAGAACGAGCCTTGGTTTCCAATTTACTCAGCAACTGGTGGTTGGTCTGCCGACGATCCACAAAATATGGCAATGTTAAAAATGGATGAAGTTAAAAAGAAATGGCTTCCAAAGGTTGTTATGGTTGGCGAAAGTGACTTTGATTCAACATGGAATCAATATCAATCAACATTAGCAACCCAAGCAGATTTAAAAGTATATGAAGATGCTCTTACTAAAGAAGTAAAGAGAAGAGTAGATAAATTCAAGAACTAAATATTAGATAACAATTAGGGTATCTTTTTAGGTACCCTATTATTAAAAAATTATAAAAAATAAGTAAGGGGAGTATTGTTATGGAACTAGGAGTAAAAGATACGAAATTACACGTAAAAATAAAAACAAAAAAGAATATAATTGAAAAAATGAAGAAGCAGAAAACTTTAATAATTATGTCTATTCCATTTATAATCTGGGTTGCAGTTTTTTGTTATGCACCTCTTATTGGGTGGTTAATAGCATTTCAAAAGTTTAAACCAGCAAAAGGCATATTTGACCAGACTTGGTGTGGTTTGGATCAATTTAAAATTTTATTCACTGATCCAACTTTTTTTATTGTATTAAGAAATACTCTGTGTATGGCAATAATTAATTTAACATTTAGTTTTATTTGTTCAATTGGCTTTGCATTATTATTAAATGAAGTGAGAAGAGTTTTGGCTAAGAAATTTATACAGACAGTATCTTATCTTCCTCATTTCCTTTCATGGATAATCGTAACAGGTCTTGTACAAATGATTCTTTCACCAGATCCAGGCATTATTAACCAAATATTATTGGGATTACATCTAATAAGTAAACCTATTAATTTCTTCGCAGATCCTAAATACTTTTGGGGCATAGTCGGAATGACTAATGTTTGGAAAGAAGTCGGCTGGGGAAGTATAATTTATCTTTCAGCAATTACTTCTATTAATCCAGATTTATATGAAGCAGCTGAAATAGATGGAGCTGGAAGATTCAAAAAAATGTTGAATGTCACATTACCTGGTATTAAGCCAACAATAATTATATTACTTATTATGAATATTGGAAATATTGTAAATGCAGGTTTTGAAATTCAATATATACTTGGAAATGGTCTTATTCAAGATGTATCTCAAACAGTAGATATTTTTGTTTTGAAGTATGGTATTAGTTTAGGTAATTATTCACTAGCCACAGCAGCCGGTATATTTAAAAGTTTAATAAGTATAGTATTAATATTTATAGCAAATCGTTTTGCAAAATCAGTTGGAGAAGAAAGGTTATTCTAAAGGAGGAGCATTTATATGGCAGGAATTAAAAAAAGAAGCAGACATGATAAGATATGGGACACTATTATAGGAATATTTATGGCAATATTTGTAGTTGTAACGCTATATCCAATATTAAATACATTGGCTATTTCATTTAATGATGGTATTGATTCAGTAAGAGGTGGAATTTATATATGGCCAAGAGTGTTTTCGCTTCAAAATTATCAAACAGTATTTCACAATCCTAAATTAACTCAAGCAGCATTTATATCAGTGTCAAGAACTGTAATTGCTACAGTAGTACAAGTATTTTTAACAGCAATGCTTGCATATGTTTTAAGCAGAAAAGAATTTATATTTAAAAAATCACTTTCAGTGATATATGTATTAACAATGTATGTTAATGGTGGAATGATTCCAACATATGTATTAATGAAAGATTTACACTTAACAAATAACTTTTTGGTATATATCTTACCAGGATTAGTTGCTGCATTCAATATGATTGTTATAAGAACTTATATGAATGGCTTGCCAGATGGATTGGTTGAATCAGCCAAAATTGACGGTGCAGGAGATTTTAGGATTTTTATTCAAATTATATTACCATTATGCAAACCAGCACTTGCAACAGTTGCATTGTTTATAGCAGTTGGACAATGGAATTCTTGGTTTGATTCTATGCTTTATTGTGCACAAAGTCCATCTTTAACAACCCTTCAATATGAACTTATGAAAGTTTTATCTGCTGCAACACAACAAGGAGGGGCTGGTACTGCTGATATGGTTAAAAATTCCGGAAGTATTGTAACATCACAATCTATTCGTTCAGCTATTACAATTGTAACAGCATTACCAATTATATTCCTTTATCCATTCTTACAAAAATACTTTATTTCAGGTCTTACTATTGGAGGCGTTAAGGAGTAATGAGTGCATATAAAACAGAAACTTATCATAATGTATTCGAGGAGTATGGATACTCTTCAAAAGATATAGAAAATAAGCTTGAGAATATTTATAACACTATATTTTATGGAAATGATAATGAAAGGTTATATCATCCAATTGGGGATGATATGGCATGTTTTGTAGATACGGGTAACAATGATGCTAGAACAGAAGGAATGTCTTATGCCATGATGATGTGTGTTCAAAGAAATATGAAAGAAGAATTTGATAGACTTTGGAAATGGGCAAAAACATATATGTTCATGGAGGATGGATTTAATAAAGGTTATTTTGCCTGGTCTGTAAAGCTTAATGGTGAAAAGAATTCAAATGGGCCAGCGCCAGATGGTGAAGAATATTTTGCATTAGCACTATTTTTTGCAGCAAATAGATGGGGGAATGGAGAAGGCATTTTTAATTATTCCAAAGAAGCTAAGGAGCTTCTTCATGAATGCATTCATAAAGGAGAAAAAGAGCCAGGAGATCCTATGTGGGAACCTACAAATAAGCTTATAAAGTTTGTACCTGGCCTTAATTTTACAGATCCATCATATCATCTTCCACATTTTTATGAATTATTTTCTCTTTGGTGTAATGAAGAAGATCGTGAGTTTTGGAAGGAAGCAGCAGAATGTAGCAGGGAATATCTAAAAAAGGCTTGCCATCCTATTACAGGATTAGCACCAGAATATTCAAAGTATGATGGAGTACCTTGTGATTCACCTTGGGAGAGAGGTTATCATGAAAGATTTTATAGTGACTCTTATAGAGTGGCTGCTAATTTAGGATTATCATATGAATGGTTTGAAAAGACAGAATGGGAATGCGAATGTGCTGATAAGATTCAAACTTTCTTTTGTGAAACAGTTAAAGGTAAAGCAGATTTAGTTTATGAAATAGATGGCACAATTATTGAAGAAAAAGCACTCCATCCAGTTGCTATTATATCAACTAATGCAATGGCTTCTTTAGCTAGTAGAGGAAAGTACAGAAAAGAATGTGTTGACTTATTTTGGAATACACCTTTAAGAACAGGTGAAAGAAGGTATTATGATAACTGTTTATATTTATTTTCATTTTTAGCACTAAGTGGAAAATACAGAATTTGGAAGTAGAGGGAAGTAAAAATGAATAAAATAAAAAATCCAATTTTATCAGGATTCTATCCAGATCCATCAATATGTTCAGTAGGAGATGATTTTTATTTAGTCACATCTACTTTTGCATACTTTCCAGGAGTACCAATCTTTCATAGTAAAGATTTGGTCAACTGGGAACAAATTGGACATGTATTCACTAGAAAATCACAACTAAATTTAACAGGAGTAAGACATTCACAAGGAATATTTGCACCTACTTTGCGTTATTATAATGGAACATATTATTTAATAACTACAAATGTTTCCCGTGGTGGTAATTTTATTGTAACAGCAGAAAAGCCAGAGGGACCATGGTCTGATCCATATTGGCTAGAAGGAGCAGAAGGTATTGATCCAAGTTTATTCTTTGATGATGATGGAAAAGCATATTATGTAGGGACAAGACCAAATCCGGACGGAGTGCGTTATAACGGAGATTGGGAAGATTGGATTCAAGAATTAGATTTAAATAATATGTGCCTTGTAGGTGATAGTCATAAAATATGGAAAGGTGCAATGAGGGAAGCAATATGGCCTGAAGGTCCTCATCTTTATAAAATAGATGGATATTATTATTTGATGATAGCAGAAGGAGGAACAGGACCTGAACATTCTGTTACTATTGCAAGAAGTAAATCTATATATGGAAAGTATGAAGGGTGTCCGCGTAACCCTATTATTACTCATAGACATTTAGGGAAAAATTATCCAATAAAACATGTTGGACATGCAGATTTAGTTAAAACTCAAGATGATAAGTGGTTCATGGTGATGTTAGCAAGTAGAACATGTGATGGATATTGTAATACTGGAAGAGAAACCTTTTTAGCAAAAGTAATATGGGAAGAGGGCTGGCCAGTAGTTAATCCTGGTACAGGAATATTAGAGCTTGAGCAAGAACATGAACTTGAGCGTTATAATGTAGAACCAGAAACTAATTGCTATCATTTTTATAGAAAAGAATTAGATAGCAAATTGGTATTTTTAAGAAATCCAAGTGATAATTTATATTCGCTTACAGAAAGAGAAGGTTGTTTACGTTTATATTTGAAAAAGCAATCATTAAGAGACTTGGACAACCCTGCTTACATAGGCATTAGACAAAAAGACTATCACTATTTAGTAGCTACCATGTTGGAATTTGACCCCACTCATGATAATGAAAGTGCAGGAATTTCCATAGTTCAGAGTAATGAATATCATTTGCGATATGAGTATACTAAGAAAAATGGAAAAAAGGTACTACAAATTGCTGAATGTAATAATGGGAAAGATAGATTAATTAAGGAAATTCAATTAAATGCTAATAGATTATACTTAAAAATAGTAAGTAGAGAACAAAAATTAGATTTTTATTATGGGACTAATGGCATAAATTTTGAACTATTAGAAAACAATGTATCCAGCATAAATCTAAGTACAGAAATAGCTGGCGGATTTGTAGGATGTACAATTGGAATGTATGTAAGTAGTAATGGCGAATTAGCTGATAATTATGCAGATTTCTTTTGGTTTGAATACAGTCCAATAATAAAATAAATATTGCATTTAAACTTGTATTTTGAAAATAATAATTAATATTTCTCTGGTTATTAAATTCACATTCTAAACCTATGTGAAAAACTATAGATTATGGACAATATATATAGGAGGAATAGAAAAGTATGATGAATAATACACAATCAGGGCCTGAAGCACCCAAAGATCCACAGAAAAAGCGTAGTGGCTTTTATATCATGGTAGATAAAATTTTAGAGGCTACCGCAAGATTGGAAGGAAAGCCCTCTCAGGAAATTTATCTGGATGAAGAACGATTATTGTTTAACGCTCAGTTTGTAGGTGGTGTTGAAGATGAAAATATTATTAAACTACTAAAAAACTGCGAAGGTGTTCATAAAGTGGTTCACAGCATTGGAGTGTCTGTAACAGCATCTAATGACGTAGGAACTATTGATTTTGTGTTTCAAAACTACGGAAAAGTAGACAGATATGGAAGTGGGACACTGATTAAGTTGCCTTGTATAATGGATGGATCTGAGATAATCCTTAAGCTGGAGGACTATGATTGGTCAATAAATGATGATGTTGTGGGTAAGATTGCCTTTGAGTTTGAAAACCCTGGATTAACAGCAAAGGCAACAGTGAAAATTTATCTGAATGATGGGTATGAGGTGCCTAAAATCGTTATTGACCCACCAGTAGAATTCGGTAGTGCTCAGTACAATTGCATGATTTCAAAGTCTCTTTTAAATAGAGGTAATAACAGAAGGATTAAAGCTGCCATAGATAAGGCAAGAAAAGGAGAAGATGTGACCATTGCCTATATCGGTGGTTCTATCACTCAGGGTGCTGGGGCAAAACCAATTCATACAGAGTGTTATGCCTACAAATCGTATATGAAATTCAAAGATATGTTTGGAAAGAATGGCGGAGATAATGTTCATTTTGTAAAGGCAGGAGTAGGGGGAACGCCTTCAGAGCTAGGAATAATACGATATGATAGAGATGTTCTTAGAAATAGAAGGGTAAAACCTGATATTGTTGTTGTTGAATTTGCAGTAAATGATGAAGGGGACGAAACGAAAGGTATATGTTACGAAAGTTTGATCTTGAATATACTTTCTGCTGAGAATAATCCAGCAGTAGTTTTATTATTCAGTGTATTTGCTAATGACTGGAACCTGCAGGAAAGACTTTCAGTAGTGGGAAGGCTTTATGACTTGCCAATGGTAAGTGTATCTGATGCTGTGGTTGAACAATTCTATCTTACTAAAGAGGAAGGAAACATTATAACCAAGAGACAGTATTTTTATGATATTTATCATCCGACAAATGATGGACACTCTATAATGTCTGATTGTATTGCATATTTATTCCAACAGACTTCAAAGAATGCTTGCGATGAGAAGGATATATCATTGGATAAAGATCCAGCCATAGGTAACTTCTTTGTAGGGGTTCATCTTATCGATAAGAATGATAATGCATGCGGTTCAGTAATAGAGCAGGGAAGTTTTAAAGAAACTGATGGAGAGCTTCAGTTTGTGGAAATGGATGATAATCCTTTTGGAACGCCGCAATTTCCTTATAATTGGATGCATACACCTAAATCAGGAAATGAAAACTTCCGTTTGACAATTAATAGCCGAAGTTTGCTGTTAGTCTTTAAAGATTCAGGAAGAATGGATTTTGGCAAAGCAGATATTTATGTGGATAATAAGCTTGTGTTAACGGCAGATCCACTATCAGTAGGGTGGACACATTGTAATGCTGTTATTTTATATCAGGAGGAAAGCAGCAGGGAGCATCAGATAGAAATAAAGATGACAGCAGACAGTCAGGATAAGTATTTTACTATACTTGGATTTGGATATAACTAAAGAGTTTCTATAATAATCAACGTTGAGAGGTGTAAAATGTTAAATGTAATTATCGATACAGATATTAAAAAAGGAAAAATAAATAAGAATATCTATGGCAATTTTGCCGAACATTTAGGAAGATGTATTTATGGGGGTTTTTGGGTAGGAAAGGATTCAGAAATACCTAATATAAATGGAATTAGAAAAGATGTAGTGGAAGCTTTAAAAGAGTTAAAGCTTCCAGTTTTAAGATGGCCAGGGGGATGCTTTGCTGATGAGTATCATTGGAAAGACGGCATAGGTGACCCTGAATTAAGACCAAAGATGGTGAATGTACATTGGGGTGGAGTGGTAGAAAACAATCATTTTGGTACACATGAATTTTTTGAACTCTGCGAGCTTTTAGAAGCAGAACCATATATCTGCGGCAATGTAGGCAGCGGAACAGTTCAAGAGATGAGAGAATGGGTTGAGTATATGACTTTTGATGGAGAATCACCCATGTCAAATTTAAGAGCAAAAAATGGTAGAATGGAACCTTGGAAACTTACATACTTTGGTGTAGGGAATGAAAACTGGGGTTGTGGTGGTAATATGCGACCAGAATATTATACAGACCTTTATAGAAGATATTCAAGCTACGTGAGAGACTTCAGTGGTAATAAAATATTCAAAATAGCTGGTGGTGCTAATACTAATGACTATAACTGGACTGAAGTGCTTATGAGAGAAGCTGGCAGTTTTATGGATGGGCTGAGTTTGCATTATTACACAGTACCAGGAGATTTCTGTCTGGGTAAAGGTTCTGCCACAAAGTTTAAAGAAGAGGAATGGTTTCTAACCATGAAAAAGTCAATGTATATGGATGAGCTTCTTACAAGGCATTCAGCAATCATGGATAAATATGACTCGGAGAAGAGAGTGGCTTTAATAGTGGATGAGTGGGGAACTTGGTACGAGGTTGAACCAGGAACAAACCCAGGATTCTTATATCAGCAAAATACAATCAGAGATGCATTAGTTGCAGGAATACATTTTAATATATTCCATGAACATTGTGATAGAGTCAAAATGACTAATATAGCTCAGACCATAAATGTACTTCAATCTGTTATTATGACGGAAGGAGCTAAGATGATATTAACTCCAACTTATCATGCCTTTAATATGTATAAGGTTCACCAGGGGGCTGAATTAATTGACTTAAATATTGAATCACCTGATTATATATATGGTGAGGATAAGATACCGCAGGTAAGTGCTACTGCCTCAATAGATAAGAAGGGCAAGCTTCATATATCTATATGTAATCTAAGTCCTGTAAAGTCTGTGGATATTCAGTGTGAACTTAGAGAAAAATCAATGACTGAAGTAACAGGAATTATACTTACAGCCAATGAAATGGATGCGCATAATACATTTGAAAATACAGAAAAAGTATCACCAGAATCATTTGATGATGTAAGTGTTTTAGAAGGCAAACTTACATCATCACTTCCTCCTATGTCATTAGTTACGTTTGAAGTGGAATAAGTAGATGGCATATATAGATAGCTGTAAAGGATGTTCTGCAAGTATTAATGTTACATCAGAGGATATAAAAGTAATGATTCTTAATATTATTAATAGCGGAAATTTCAACCTAGTATCTGAGGAAGTATATAACAAGAGACTTCAGAAATGTGGAGATTGTAAATATCTAGAGTATAACACAACTTGTAGGCAATGCGGATGCATTGTACAGGTTAGAGGCTTGCTTAAAGAAAAAGATTGTCCACATTCTAAAAACTCTATGTGGGAATAGGATTATAATTATCAAGTGAAACTTGATTCAGGTGGAGTTTGATCTCCATCTGAATCTTAGTTGAACTAATCCAGGAGCGTGCAGCCGTTATCTCCCACTTTGAAGAAAGGAGAGTGTTACGGATGCTAGCTATCGGATAAAAAAATTAAACTAACATGTATATAAAGATATTTAATTTGAGGTGAAAACTATGAATATTAAATTTGATTTATTTCCAGAAGGAAAAACAAAAGCCTTAACTATGAGTTATGATGATGGGCAAATATCTGATAGAAGGTTAATTAGCATATTTAATAAATATGGAATAAAAGGTACTTTTCATTTAAACTCTGGAATCTTAGATAGGGAGACTTTTATTACTAAAGCCGAAGTTGCGGAACTTTATAAAGGTCATGAAGTTTCCGTGCATGCAAAAACTCACCCATTTTTAGATTGTATACCTGTTGAAGCTGTTATAGAAGAAATAGTTGAAGACAGAAAAGGTTTGGAGGACTTAGTTGGGTATCCTATAAAAGGAATGTCCTATCCATATGGAGCTTTTAATGAAAAGTTAATAAAAACTCTCGAAAGTCTTGGAATGCAGTATTCTAGAACCGTAATTTCACATCATGATTTTTATATTCCAGAAAACTTTTTAGAGTGGAATGCAACTTGTCATCATGATGATAATCTTATGAAGCTTGGACAAAAATTTCTGGATTATGAGTTTAAGGGAAAGCTAAAGCTAATGTATGTTTGGGGCCATAGCTTTGAGTTTGAAAGAAATAATAATTGGAATTTAATTGAGAACTTTTGTGAATTAGTTTCTAAAAATAGCGATATTTGGCTTGCAACAAATATTGAAGTAATGAGATATTTTAAGGCATTAAAGCAACTTGAATTCTCAGCAAAGAGAGATATTGTATATAACCCGACTGCAATAACAGTATGGATTAGCGTAGATGATAAGCCTGTAAAAGTTAAGGCTGGAGAAACAATAAGATTATAAGATAGTTATAGTGTAGTGAACGTTAAGGAATTGAGGCATATTGGAAAAGAACAAGTCAAAGATGAGATGCTCTTTTCTTTAATATGCCTAAAACAGTAAAAATTACTATGAATTTCATGAGAGTATGGCATACATACTTTTTTAGTGTATAGGAATTTATAAAATTTAAAACAATTAACAATTAACAATTAACAATGCTTAATAAATGATGAAAAGCTATGAGCGCATCGAATTTTCTTGGGCTTATTTTAAATTATCAATTAAGGAGAAATATATTTATGATGATATCAGAAGCAAAAAAAGGTTCAAAATATGTACTTTGTTATACTAGAATGGAACAGGAAGATATGATTTATTCAACTAAACTGGCATATAGTATGCATCTAGCTTACAGTGAAGATGGAAAGAAATTTCATGAATTAAATCATAATTCAGGTGTTTTATTTTCTAAGGCAACAGAAAACAATAATGGGGTCCTCAATGCAAAAAGTATGAAGAATCCTTATATTTTCTATTTGGAAGATGGAACTTTTGGAGTTCTTGCTGTACGTACGGAATCAAATGGGAAAAATGATGAAGAGAGCAAAGGTAAAGTTCTCCTATTTACTTCATTAGATCTTTTGCAGTATAAGGAAATTGGCTTGATTGATCTAAATGGAAATAATTATGTAAATGATGTTACATGTCAGTATGATGACGAAAAAAAAGGTTATGTTATTTATTGGAGCGACGAAAATGGGACTTACTATAAAAACTTTACTACTGATATAACTAATTTAAATGGTGCTTCGATGCCTGAAAATGCGGAAGCTTTTGTTTTAGAGCCAGTTAGCACAGATATAGAGGGAATAGTACCTAGGAATGTTATAACTATATCACATGAAGTAGCACATCGCCTTATCTGTAAACTTGCGGTTCCCACTAATGTGAAAATAGAAGTTCCTGAAAGTGTATGCATTACATCAGAAGCAGACTTGAAAGCTGTGAGAGCTACTGCTATTTATAGTGATATGACAACAGATTTAAAAACTGTGGATTGGGATATATCAGGGATAGATTGGAACAAACCAGGAACCTATAAAATAACAGGTACAGTCCATCAGGATCATTATGAATTTTCTATTGCTATCAATCGTGCAGATCCATGTATATCAAAATGGAAAGGAAAGTACTATTTTATTGCAACAAATGATGCTGACGACAATCATACCTTATACATGAGGGAAGCGGATACAATTCCAGGTCTTGTAGATGCTAAGGAAGTATTGATACTTGATTGCAGCACTTATGAGGATATTGGTGGACTTTTGTGGGCACCGGAGTTTCACATCATTGAAAACGATTTATATATTTTCCATGGAGCTACATCAGGAGAGTTCTTTTATGAAGAGTCTCATGTTATGAAGTTACGAAGAGAAGGTAATCCAATGATTGCAGAAAACTGGTCAAGACCTCAACGTGTAGTAAAGAAAGATGGTACTTATTTATGTGAGGCAGGCAAGACTATATCTCTTGACATGACAAACTTTGAACTAAATGGAGAGTATTATGTTGTTTGGTCACAGCGTGAGTTCTTGCCTGTGGATCTCGGTGCATGGCTCTATATTGCAAAAGTTGATCCGAAAGAGCCATGGAAGCTGATAAGCGAGCCAGTCCTTATTTCTAAGCCAGATTATGGGTGGGCAAATAATCATGTCTTTGTTGATGAGGGACCATTTGTATTGATGAGGGATAAAAAACTATTTTTAACCTTTGCTAGTGCATTGATAGATGCCACTTATGTTGTGGGATTGTTATGTGCAGATAAAGGCACAAATCTGTTAGATCCTGCTAGTTGGACAAAGGGTAACTATCCATTACTTACTTCTCGCAGTGTACCTGGAGAATATGGTCCTGGTCATAATTCTTACGTTATAGATGATGGCGGAGCTGTATGGAATGCTTATCATGCAAGATCAAGAATTGATGGACCTAGATCATCTGGACTTCGCCGCGTTCATTTTGATATTGATGGGTATCCTGTACTGGATTTGACGGAAGATAAGGATTTAAATAAGGACTTAGCAAAGGTAACCATAGAGATTATCCTGAAGTAAGTGCAAAGCATTCTAAAAATGGATATTTATCTATTAACCTACATTTCCTAAAAACTATTTTAAATATGTCATGGAGGATTTAATATGTCAAAAGAGATTAAGGTACCTGCTTCAGGCAGGCCGTTTAAAAACAACGCAACATATTGTGTTGGCACTGGCAGAATGGTGCTGGCACTTCAAAAGGAATATATCGATCATTTAAAAATGGTTCAGCAGTCAATACATTTCCAGTATATCCGAGGTCATGGGTTGTTTTGTGATGATGTGGGAATATATCGTGAATATGAAATGGATGGGAAAACATATCCATTTTATAACTTTACTTATCTAGACCGTATTATGGATACTTATCTTGAAAATGGTATCAGGCCTTTTCTAGAACTAGGGTTTATGCCAGAAAAGCTTAAAACAGGCGATAAGACTGTGTTTTACTGGAAGGGAAATGTGACTCCTCCTGTGTCCTATGAAAAATGGGCAGAGCTCATTACGGTTACATTAGATCATCTAATAGAGAGATATGGTAGGGAAGAGGTAGTCACATGGCCAGTTGAGGTATGGAATGAACCCAATATCTCATTTTGGGATGGTACCATGGAAGAATATTTTATGCTTTATGATTATTCTGCAGGAGCTGTTAAAAAAGTTGATCCTCGAATTCAAGTGGGTGGACCGGCAATCTGTGGTGTAGAAACGGAAAAGTGGCTGAGGTCGTTCTTCGAGCACTGTATTGAGAAAGAATCGCCACTGGATTTCATCACTCGCCATTGCTATACTGCTAACGAGACGACCAACTGCGGACATTATATATACCATACCATGAATGACCCAACTTATATGATTGAGGAATTGAAGGAGACTAGACGGATTATGGAAGATTATCCGCGCATTACTAAGATGCCGCTTCATATAACGGAATTCAACAGCTCATATGTCCCAATCTGCCCAGTTCATGATACAGATTTCAATGCAGCATATATCGCTCGTATCCTCAGTGAAGCAGGAGAATATGCAGATTCCTATTCCTATTGGACATTTAGTGATGTATTTGAGGAGTCGGATGTTCCTAAATCAGTATTCCATGGGGGATTCGGTATGATTGCACTGAACTCCATAAAAAAACCTACTTTTTATGCTTTTGAGTTTTTCTCCAAGGCTGGCAGAGAGCTGCTTTACCGTGATGATCATCTGACTATTACCAAAGATGATGATAGGTATGTGATTATAGGATGGAACTATCATGATATGCGGGACAATAAACAATCACTAAATGAATCCTATGTATTATTGCTACCTGCAATAGGCGAACAGGCTATTATAGTAAAAAAGAAAGTTGGAGGAGCACATGCAAACCCCATGCAGACTTGGAGCAATCTTGGAAAACCACGTAGCCTAAGCAAAGAACAATTAGAGATATTGCAGGCTTCAGCAGAGGCACTTCAAACGGATGGGAAACTGTTTGACAGAGATGGTGTTTACAAAGTAGAAGTGGAAATTCCATGCAATCACCTATGTATGATGGAAATTTTCCCGATAAGTGACAAGACGGATACCTACCTTGGATATAGACCGGAAGAATTTTACGGAATGCAATAGTGTAATAATTTTTTGTATGGCACTTGGGCGGAGCGCTTCAGTTTGGAAATACAGTCGAGATGGAGTTTGACGGTGAGCATATTCATATATATTCTGGTACAACAATTATAGATTCTAAGCAAACCGTACCCTTATTTAATATAGGTGCACGGTTTACTGCTTTTTTAACATCACAGATTGCTTTCATAACATCATACCTTTTATGATATCAGAGGATTCCATGTATTCATTATAATTGAACTTACGTAGCTTCCGCTATAATTGTAGCTTGTCTTAAATAACCAAGATGCAATTTTGATTTTGGTTTGTTCAGTTTTGAATTGTAAGGTGATATTTTTAAAATTTAATTTTCAGCAATATAAGAAAAATGAATGGTTGTTTTAAAAAAATTAGAAATATAGATGATAAATTGAATAAATAATTGTTTGAATTTATAAATTATGGAATAAATGATTGATTAATTAGTAGGTAATAATGTATTATAGAATGTGATATATTAGATAATTTGTATAAGAAAGGTAGTAATATGAAAAGGTTGAATGTATTAAATAATTATAGCATTAAATCAAAATTATTAATAATATACATATTCTGTGTTCTAATTCCTATGATCGTTACCAATTCCATTGTTTATTTTACTATGAAAAACAATGAAGAGAAAGAACAGAAAATAAATATGGAGCATTCTATAGACAGAGTTAAATATAATTTAGGATCTGTGTTAGATGATTGTGAATTAGTATCAAGTCATTTGCGTAGTGATGTAACCTTGAATAATTTTGTTACTGAAAGATATGATAATCTTCTTGACTATTATGAAAAATACAACTATCTATTAACAAATAATGTAATTAATTATTATTATAATTCACAACACGTATATAATGTCACAATATTTACAGATAATGATACCATCAGTAATAGTAACAATTTTATAAAATTAACACCAGAAATTCGGGAAAGTGATTGGTACAAGCAATTCCAGCGCAATAAAGAGAAGATGACTATATCTGTATACTATGATAAGGAGACAAAGTATTATTCAACAAAAAATACAGCTAGAACAATTAGTATTACTAGGAGACTAGACAACTTTGGGAATAAACATGAAAATATTTTAAAAATAGATGTTGATTATAATGTAATTCTTAAAAATATTTTAAATGAGAAAATGGAAGAAAATTTGTATGTTTGTAATAAAAACTTTATTCTATTTTCTAATAAAACACTTGATGTTGGTTCAAAAGAATTTGATACAATAGATAGTATAGAAGAAAAGGATGTCAAGTTAAACGGTTTCTTTAAATTGAAGGTAGCGAATGAAGAATGGAATATTATCGTTACAGCAAATGAAGTCAATCCTCTATCAAAAATTGTGGAGAAAAAAGAGATATTATTTGGATTAATAATATTCAACCTACTATTACCAACTATTATTATCATTTTAGTTTCACACTCTATTAGAGATAGAGTAACATTACTTGGTATATACTTAGGTAAAGTAGAAAATGAGGAATTTTCTATAATTGAATGCAGTGAGGGTAAAGATGAAATAGGAAAATTAGTTCGAAGTTACAATTTGATGGTATTAAAGATTAAAGACTTAATTGAAGTAGTTTTTAAGAGAGATGCAGAAAAACAACGACTTGAATTGGCTAAAAAGCAAGCTGAATTAAAAGCATTACAAAGCCAAGTAAATCCACATTTTCTATTTAATACTCTTGAAAGTATTCGAATGAGAAGCTTGATAAAAGACGAGATAGAAACAGCAGAAATAATTGAAAAACTATCAATATTACTTAGAAAAACAATAAATTGGGGAGCAGATTATATTAAAATTGAAGATGAAATGCTTTTTGTAGAAAATTATCTTCAAATTCAAAAATATCGTTTTGGTGATAAATTATCTTTTAGTTTTTATATTATGGATGATTGTAAAGAGATAAAGATTCCAAAGTTATCAATATTGAGTTTTGTTGAGAATGCATGCGTGCATGGTATTGAAGAGGTATCCCATAATTCAAGTATTAGTGTAGCGGTATTTAAGGTTGATACTAGTCTGTTTATAGAAATTTCTGATACTGGAGATGGAATATCTGAAAAGGATTTATATTTAATCAGGGATAGATTGAGCAATGCAAAGATAGAAATGCTTAATGAAAGTAAGAGTACTGGAGTTCTTAATACATATATGCGTTTACAAATGTATTGCAATAATAATATGAAATTTGAAATTGATAGTAAGTTAAGAGAGGGAACTGATGTTACTATACAGATATATCTTGATGAATTAAAACTGAATGTTGAAAATATTAAAAGAAAATATTAATTGTTAAGATAGGGGATTTATTATGATTAAAATCTTAATAGTAGACGATGAGCCATTTATTAGACAAGGATTGAAAATTTTAATTAATTGGGAGGAATATGATTACGAAATTGTAGGTGAAGCAGCAAATGGAATTGAAGCCATAAAAGTATTAGAAAATACACATATTGATTTAATAATTGCAGATATAAAGATGCCTGAAATGAATGGTATTGAATTAATTGAGTATGTAAGGGAGAAAATATCTACTAATATAAAGTTTATAGTGTTAAGTGGGTATTATGAGTTTGAATATGCTAAGAAAGCAATAAAATTCAATGTAACTGACTACATTTTAAAGCCAATTCAAAAAGATGAATTGGTTAGAGTATTAAAAAGTTTTAAAGAAGAGTATATCAAACAAGAAGATACATACATGATAGAAAAAATAAAAGATAAAGTGATATACGATAGATATTTAAATGAAATTATATATGGGAAAAATGATAGTTATAGCTTGGAATATGTAAAAAAGTATTTAAAGTTTTCTGATGGATTACGATATATAATTATAGAAATTAATTACAACGATGAATACACTAAAATTTCTTGTGATGAAAAAAGAATTGGACAAGAAAAGTTTTACCAAAGTATGTCTGAATGGTTAGACAAGAATTATTATAATGTAGTTGCGAATATGAGTAATTATAAAGATTGCTATGATATTGGGTTTATTTACGATAAAGGATTAGCAGAAGAGCAAGGATTGAGTGAACAAGAGTATATTTCAAAACTGCAATTAAATATGAAACAAATTCAGAACTATGAATTTTATATTTATATAGGACAAAAGGTAAATCTTGTTGAAGAGTTAGCATTATCATATAAGTCAGCAACTATAGCAAAATTGTTTTCTGAGTTTTCAAATGGAAATAACATTGCATACTATGAAGAGAGGGTGGAAAAAAAGGAGCTAAGTTATAATATAGACAAACAATATATGGATAAATTAATTCATGAAATTGAAGAAAATAATGAAGATGAAATCATAAAATGTGTTGATAAAATTTACACTAGCTTTAAGCAATGTAAGATTGATTTAGAAATTATAACAATAAATATTAACTATTTATTGTTTAATCTAATAAATATTGCAATGGAGCTAGATTCAGAAGCTGACCAGCAGGAAGTAATGAAATATATTAGTTCTGTTTCTTTTGAACATATGGTAAGTAGAGGAAGTGCAAAGCATTTGGAGAATTTTTCTTTGGAATTCTCAAGATATTTGAATCAATTGAGGCAAAATACATTTCAAGGTATTTTGAGTCATATTGATAAAGAAATTTCAGAACATTATATGGAAAAACTAAGTTTAAAATATCTAAGTGAAAAATACTATATTAATAGCGCATATTTGGGACAAGTTTTTAAGAAACAATATAATGTATCATTTAAGGATTATTTAAATGGATATAGAATTGAAAAAGCTGCAGATCTGCTTAGAAGAAGTGATGATAAGATTTATAAGATTGCAGAGAAAGTGGGATATAATAATACAGATTATTTTATTAATAAATTTGTTCAATTAAAAGAAAAAACACCATTGCAGTATAGAAAACAATTTTTTTGATTATGCATTAAAGTGCATTTTATAAAAAAATAATATATAATTGAAATTAAGAATCGATTTGTTATATTAGGGATCTTAAGAAAATGAAAATATTTATGTTTGAGATTAAAAAAGAAAATTAAGTGAGGAACAAATTTATGAATATACAAATATTTGGAACTAAAAAATGTTTTGATACTAAAAAAGCAGAGCGCTTTTTTAAAGAAAGAAAAATACAATTTCAATTTATTGATTTAAATGAGAAACCAATGAGTAAAGGCGAACTCAGCAGTGTTCTTCGAACAGTAAATATTAATGATTTAATAAATAACAAGTCTAAAGAATATATAAAATTGAATTTTAACAACATACGAAGCGCTGAAATAAAAACTGAATTATTATTAAAAAATCAAAAAGTTATTAATACTCCAGTCGTAAGAAATGGCAAGGAAGCAACAGTTGGATATAATCTAGAAGTATGGAATAATTGGATAGAAAACAACTAAAATATGCCTAAAGGTTAAATTGTATCAAAATTCCTATTAAAAGCCATGTATACTAAATAAATTTTTTTAGAATACTAACTTTGAGATTATTTTAGGCATATGAAAGAAAATGCCAAGTGAAATATGTATCAGAAAGGATATGAAGTATATATGGCAAAAGCAGGAATGAGAAGACCAGATCCAAGTGATCCACATGGAACAGAAAGCAATCATAAAACAAATTATAAAAAAAATGATTTTAAGCAAGTTCCGATAGAGATACAAGGTAAAGCAAAAACAGGAAATGAAAAAGCGTCATCGATAGAATAATAAAATTAAAAATATTCATAATTAAGAAAACTTGAGAATAAAGGGTGTAATTTTTAAAATTACACCCTTTATTTATTGGATGTTCAAGAAAATAGAGATAATATTTATAAATATTTAATAAATTTTTTAAAAAGCAAACTTGTTTTGACAAAAGGTAAGAAATATAGAATAATATATATAAATAAGTATATTTTTCACATGAAAATGTTTTCTGAAAATTGAGTTTTTGATCTGATTTTAATTTATTTAAAAGGGTATTAAATAAAATGGAGTATATGAGTTGTAATTAAAATATTATTAGAATAATAAACTAATGATTTATAAAAATTATGGTTATGGTGGGTGTGAATATTATGGTAGAAAAAATTAAAAAAGTAAGCTTTAATCAATTACAAGAAGGAATGGTAGTAGCCAAAAGTGTAGATCAGAATGGCATGATACTTTTAAAAAAAGATATTTTAATAACTAATGAAATGATAAAAAAATTGCAAAAACTATTTTTTGTTGGGAATGTAGAAGTATATACAAAAAGTACAGAAAAAAAGAAAACAAGTGCAGATATTGAAAAAGAAGAACAGCACAAGAAAATTGATCAAGAATTTAAGGAAATATCATTTAAATTACAAAAGACATTTAGACAATTAGTAAATGAAGATGGAATGGCTATGAATGAGATTAGAGAATTTTCACAAAAAATTCAAAATGAATTAAATCCAAGTAGCATGGTAATAAAAAATATAGTACTTTTTGGGAGTGGAACAGATACTATATATAGACATGGGGTTAATGTTGCCGCATTAAGTGCTCTTTTAGGAAAATGGATTGGACTTGGAAAATCACAATTAAATTTACTTGTTTATTCAGCAATTCTCCACGATTTTGGAAAAACCAAAATAGATATAGACGTACTTAAAAAAGAAGTACCTCTAAATAAAAATGAATTTAATATGATAAAAACACATCCTAACATGGGTTATCAGATTGTTAAGAAAATTTCATTTTTAGATAAAGCTGTTAGTTATGGTGTACTTATGCATCATGAAAGATTGGATGGTTCAGGTTATCCATTAGGGCTTAAGGGCGAATCAATACATAAATTTGCTAAAATAATTGCTATAGCAGATGTCTTTGATGCAATTAATTCTGATAGAGGTTATAAGAAAAAAAAGCTGCCATTTGAAGCATTGCAACTCGTTAAAACGGAAAGTTTAGGAAAATTGGATTACGAATATGTAAATATATTTTTAGAACATATAGTAGATTATTATACAGGGGAAGAAGTTATACTGAATACAAATCAGAAGTGCAAAATAATACAAATGAATGTAAATAATTTAGAGAAACCTCTTGTTATGGTAGATGAAGAATTTATAGATTTAGATAAGACGAAGGATTTATATATTAAAGAGATGCTATTTTAGATTTTATTTAGGCCATAAAGGGGAGATCGTATATGGACAAAAATAACGAGTTTTTGAATGTACAAAAATTGAAGATTGGCATGGTTATAAAAAAAGATGTTATCAAAAATGGTAATCTTTTGATTAAAGAAGGTTCAATTGTTACAGAAGAACTTATAGTTAGATTAAAAAAAGCATATTTTCTTGAAAATATAGAGGTTAGTATATCAAATGAAGTAATGGTTCAAAGAAATAAAGAAGTTGAAATACAAAAAGTAGAACAAGCATTTAGAGAAATAAGTACAGGTCTAAAAGAAATGTTTATAAAGCTAGACAATACAAAAGAGAATAAGGTTAATGATCTTAGAGTATTCTCAGAAAAAATTCAAAAAGAACTTAATGCCACAACAATTGTTATAAGCACTGTTGCATTCAAGGGGAGCAGAGAAGACTCTATATATAGACATGGAGTAAATGTTGCAACGCTTAGTGCTCTTTTAGGAAAGTGGATTGGACTTGAACAGTCAAAAATAAATTTGCTTATATATTCAGCGTTATTACACGATTTTGGTATGACAAAATTAGAACAAAAGGTTCCAGAAAAGCATGATATTTTAATGGAAGAAAAATACAAAAGTGTTAAACAACATGCAAAAATAGGATATAAATATGTTGAAAATATTAATTATTTAGATAAATCTGTTAGTTATGGTGTTCTTATGCATCATGAGAGAGAAGATGGATCAGGATATCCATTTGCAATAACTGGAGAAAAAATACATTGTTTTGCAAAAATTATTGCCATTGCAGATGAACTAGACGTAATGAATTCAGATGAATCTTATAAAAATAAAAGAGGACCATTTGAAGTGCTAGAAATAATTAAAGAAAAAAGTTTAAATAAATTAGATTATGAGTATACAAAAGTATTTTTAGAGCATATAGCAAATTATTATATGGGTGAATATGTATTGCTAAGCACAGGGGAAAAAGCTAAAATACTACAAATAAATACTAATGATTTATCCAGACCCTTTATATTAAAAGATGATGAATTTATAGATTTGAGCAAAAATAAGCATATATATATAAAAGAACTAATATTAGAATAAGGCACATGAAAATAAATAACAAGTCCAAAGTTGCTAATATAAGTTCCGTATTGCTGCATATACGAACTTTTCTGGCAAATGGACTTGTTATTTATTTGATTGTGCCTAAGTATAATGAATTATCTTAGAATGAAAATGATTCTAAGATAATTCTTTTTAGCGTATATAAATTTATTAAGTGTATACTTTGAGTTTAAAATATAGTAGATTTAAAGAAAATATATTATAGTAATTTTAGATAGTTTATAGATTAAGGAAGTGTTATATTATGAATAAAGATAATTTGGTCTCAAAAAAAAATTCTGAGTTGAATTTTGATATACAAGATATAAAAAAATATATCTCTCAAAATAATTATAAAGAAGAAATGTTAAACAAAGTTGAACCATATTTGCATAAAAAATTAAAATGTGGATATATACTGGGAGAAAAAAAATTAAAACTTTATTACGAGAAATTTATTGTAAAAAATGCAAAAGCTAATATAGTAATCTGTCATGGATTAGGAGAAGTTACAGAAAAGTATTATGAATTAATTTATTATTTTATGAAAGAGCAATATTCCGTTTTTATTGTTGAACACAGAGGACATGGGCGTTCTCAGCGAATTGGAATAGATAGTTCACAAATTAACGTAGAAAAATTTGATTATTACGTTGAAGATTTCAGGAAATTTATAGATGAAATTGTCATTCCGTGTGGTAATAATAAAAATTTATTGCTATTTGCACATTCCATGGGGGGAGGGATAGGGACTGTTTTCTTAGAAAAATATAATAATTATTTTAAAGCTGCTATATTAAGTTCACCAATGCATGGAATAAATACAGGGAAGTTTCCACCAAGTTTAGCGTATATTATTTCGATTGGAATGAAAATTTTTGGAGCAGGAAAGAGGTATCTTCCAGGACAAGTACCTTATGTTGAAAAAGAATCTTTCTCTAGTACAGCTACTAATTGCAAAGAAAGATATAGTTATTTGTATGATAAGATTAAAAACAATAATGCATATCATAGTGGTGGTACATCTGCTT
>Ga0302173_10000414_pt1 | contig 23441 bp, 27 predicted proteins | sample I_Fen_N3_1_FD_198785 | JGI IMG/M metagenome (GOLD analysis project Ga0302173, IMG submission 198785) | Peat permafrost microbial communities from Stordalen Mire near Abisko, Sweden - I_Fen_N3_1 | ecosystem: Environmental > Terrestrial > Soil > Wetlands > Permafrost | place: Sweden: Abisko... | reverse complement strand
GTCCTTTTGGTGTTTAATGTAAATGAACTATAAAACATTTTTCACTCGAAAGGAAGATTCTAAAATGAAATCAAGAAAATACACAAGTTTCATCGCATTCTTTTTACTACCAATTACATTAAATTATTTCTCTCCAGTTTTAATCGTTCAAGCGGGGTTTGAAAACACAGTTTCCATTATGCATGTCATTTATGGATTAATGGCCTTTTCTGCCTTGTTTTTTGGTGCAGCGTGGTGTGGTTACCTTTGTCCTTTTGGGGCATTGCAGGATTGTCTTCCAAGCAAAGGTAACGGACCTAAGCAATTTAAATCAAAAGCACCTAATTTAAAATATGTGACTGGTATTATATTTTTGCTGTTGATTTTTTCACCCATCATTTTACATGGATTTCAACAAGTAAACATATTTTACCATATGGAAGATACCAAAGTTACGTTGGATAGTATGCATGGATTAATCTTATACTATATTATAACAGGTTCTATTATCCTGATTTGTTCCATCTTTGGTAAACGTGTATGGTGCAGATATTTTTGCCCCATGTACATCTTTAACTACATAGGGATTAAAATCTCAAAATTGCTTCGTCTACCTAGATTAAAAATTGCTTCGGATAACAAGAAATGTACGCAATGCCACAAGTGCAATCAATCATGCACCATGGGCCTCGATGTTGCAAGCATGGTAAAAGACAACAAATGGAACGATAATGAATGTATCCAATGTGGGGAATGTATAAACGCTTGTAATGTTCATGCGCTGAAAAGAAGTTGTAAATAAGACTTCTTTTCGAATTTCTGTTCGAACTCAAAGCCATCTATTCTTGTCTATTATATTGGTCAATTTTTACTTACTTCTATTAGTAACATAATTGGTATTATTAACATTGAGTATCAAGATTGAATTATTCATTTGATTTTAAATCGTTTAAATTGTATACTCTCCATATTCACAGCCAGCCGATTTAAATTCAATGTGATCAATCATCGCTTTTTCTTCGCCATTCTTGTGATACAGCTGAATTTCACCATAACCTGTTCCACCATTCCAAAGACGATTATGGAGCTTCTTCCCGTTTGGAGCCTCATAATTCACAAAAATCATCTCTTCTACAGGACATTTAAGTGTTAACTCCATGATGGATTTCTTGTTTTGAGCGGTTACTTTCCAAACATTTACAAATTCACTCTCATGGAAACTGAAATCAATTTTAGAACTTGTCCAAAACTTTGAAAAGTTAAAGTCAAACATTTGACCTTCATAATATATACAGCCCAACAATTTTCTACCTAAATCAATCCCTAGAACTTTTGGTCTTCCGCCTCCAATTTCAACTGCAGAATTTTCTAAAACTTTTCCAGTCAAGAGACTCTTCATATTACAACTGCTTATCCAAAGCCAAGGAGATGTAAAATCACTTCCCCAATTTTTATCTGCATATCCGTAGGATTTTTCAGGGATTATATCATAAATTTCACCATTGAGTGTCACTTCACCGCAATATTCTGTCTTAATTCCTTGTGCGTGCCAGAACATTTCAAAAGCATTCAGTTTAACGAGCAATTTAGATGCGCCATATCCAACGTTATAAGTGATTTTTTTGTCAATATGTATATCCCTACTCATGTCTCCTGCGTCACACATATATTCCGGATGTTCCAAGGCTTCCTCTTTCGTGATTTTACAGAATCCTTTCATGTGTTTTTCGGTAAGTGCACAGTCTCCGATTTTGATATCTAGTCGATTATCTGGACAAGAAAATTGCGAGATTGGATAGAAATTATGTATCTGACAAGCACCGTCTCCCCAAGTCCCTACCTTTATTAACGCATAGGATGGCTTGATTTCTCCCAAAACATTGTGAGGGAGTTGCCCTAGAATTGCTTTGTCGCCTCCAAGGGCAGGATTACATATAAAATATTCAATAAAAAATGTTCTAGCTTCTCCTGTTATCCTATTATATCCAGTAAAATTATGCCACCACCAGTCATAACCATTTTTTGAAAGTGGTCCTCTCAACATGTATAAATCCCTACTCAAATTTCTGTTTTTCATAATCCCTTACCTCTTCCTCATAATCATTCTTCATCTCCGAACATATTTCTGAGTATCTTGTTTGTGCACCCAATTTCTCTCTATAAAACTATCCACAATTTTTCATGTGAAATCATTTATTTCCATGTTACACTTGAAACAATATAATATTAATATAAAACTTTATATTGATATTATTAAGTCTAACAACCACAACTGTTACAAAAGGAGGTGTTTTGTTTTATGAAAACGAATAAAAGTTCCGAAAATCTTATCGTTCGCTACTCTACTATTATAACCCCCAATTAATATTAATGAAATCATCTAATGAATTGATATCATTTATATAGTTTCGGGATGTGTTATCATTATATTTAAAAAAAGCTTTGACCGATAGGTGTTTTAATCATAAAGAAAAAAACAAATCCAAGTATAATTAAAATAAATAATACGATTAGCATAATTTTATTCTTTGTTTTCATATTCCCCCTCATTTAGAGTATAAGTGAAATTATTCCAATTCAAAATAGGATAGTTAATCAATAGATGATTGGGTTAATTTCTGATACCACGCCTTTATATCGTTTTCATTTTTGCTATTCACATAGATCGTTTGATCTGCTAATTTAATTTCCAGAATTGGAACATAATCACAATATAGATATAACATACAATTACCGGTTACCTTCCCTTTGAAATGTCCTATCAAAAATTCTTCTGTAGCTCCCCCATTGGTTCTAGCAAAGTCATCCTCTGGCATTTTTTCTAGAATTTTTATCGATTGTATATCACTTATCGTGAAGCTAGTGTCATAGATTGCTGCTTCCATGGTAACTTGATTATCTTCCATTTTAACCATGATTTTTGCATTATCGAACCATAGTATTAATGAAAACACACCTATAAGAATAACTGTTGTCAAAACAACGGTTACCACCGAAATAACTTTTGCAGCAGGTCTTGCCATATTCATAGAGAAATAAAATAATTATTTTCGCATTATAACTAGTTCATAATTTCATAAATATTTTCTTTCTAATCTCTCCAAGAGCTCAATATAATAAACCTGTGTACCATTTTTCGAAGCCTCTTCTTCAAAAAACTCCGTCTGCATATCTATGCGTGCTAACACTTCCGATGCAAGATTATTTGCTGCAAATGTATAAACAACAGCATCCTCTTTTGCAATATGCCTTGTGAGGTGGTTTGCATACCCAATTGCATTTGCAATGATATCCAATCTGCTTTCCTCATCTCCAGACTTTACGCGTATGATTGCGGCTTTTAATTCAATAATAAACAATCTTCCCCAATCATGTTCTACCAACATTCCATGCGTAACTAAGTTTGTGCCCATCTTTCCTAAATTATCGACCATCTCTTTAAAAAGGAACTTCTCCTCTTTTCCATGGTGATGTTCATCTGCATATTTGGTGATAAACAAAATCATCTCTTCAAAATCGCTGTAAGATATTTCTTGCCCTAATAGTATCTGATTGCAAGCTTTTCTTACAACCGCTAGCATTCTCAGAATATATTTGTGCTCCTCCATCATTAATTCAATACTATTCAATTATACAATCCTCCTTATCATATTTGTCACTTCATCAACCTTTTCATATACAAGCTGCGTTTCCTTTAGCAAACCTCTAATGAATGCCTCCCTTAGAATATAGTATATATTAATGTTTCCATCCACAGCTTCCCAATATTTCGTGTGTACACAGGTATTTCTTTTCCATATGACTTTCTCTTCGTTTTCTTCTAAAACGCTATTTGCATGATCACAAGGCATCCCATCTAATAAACAGTCACTGATTACTTTATATGCATCAGCTGCATTGATTGTACAAATTAACGATGATTTTTTTTCACCCTGTGCTTCAAAAATCAATTCTATTTTTGATAACATCTCAGGGTTATTATTTATGATATAGGTTACACAATCCGCTAGCTTATATTCCACTTGGGTTATACTAGATTGCAACCAGCCGTGAATATTTCCTTGATCAATAACTTCTTCTAACGGCTTTGTTTCAGATACTCCATATCTTGTATCTAACCCTGCTTTTAAATCTGGAAATGAATCATTTGTTAATGTCAAAATTTCTTCCAATAATTCTTGTTGTATTTGGATTTTATTATAAAGCCAAAAATGAATTGGTCCTAAAAATGCGCTCATATCGTTTCTCCCTGTTTTGAATCATATTTACGTGTTTTGAATCATATTTACCTTTTTTCAAGGATAATATCTTTGAAAACCTATATGGTATGCTTTTATTATAATTGTTAACTGTGTTTTTATGTGTATCTCTAGCTACATATTTCTAGTTGTAAAATATATTTTAACTTTATATTTATTTCACTTTATGTATCACAATATTGTTCTATCATGAGAGCATTTTATAACCACAATAATATAGCAATTTTCTTAACAAAAGAAGCTAGATAAGTCATAAACATAAAGTTTAATATCTCATCTAGCTCATTACTAATTATTTCTTCAATAAATCGTTATAACACTATTATATGCAATGATTGTCCCAAATGAATCTCTCAAGTTATATGTAACTGTATATTTACCAGCAACCGCAGTATCTACACTGCCGCTAATTGAGATAAAACTTGTAATATCATTTCCGTCCATATCTGCTGCATATATACCTTCCCATAAATTGATAGTTGTTCCTACTGCAACTTGCTTATCTTTTACACCTCTTAAATAATCAATCTTGTTTTGGACAATCTTATTCGTGGTTTCAGTATCAGATGGATCATAACCTGACCCAAATGGAAGAGTGACTTTTTCTGCTATCGCAATTGCTGGCTCTTCGGAAGGGGTTTCATATACCTCTACTACGGTATCATTTTTGCAATTCTCATATATCCATTTTGAATCAGCCACTGCTAAATAGATAGAACCTATAGAAGCTGCACTTCCTAACTTATTATATGCATCTGTTATTAATGAAGAATCTTTTTCACTGCTGTATGGTACTGAATGAATATAAAATGTAGCACCAATTCTTGATGTATATTGAGCGTATTGATTCGTCTCTAACTTCCTCCATACAAATTTCTCAGAAATTTTATAGCTGCCAATTGGCACATTCACATTAACTGAGCATCGAAAGGTTTTAAATGCGATTGCATTTGCATTATTATCAAGTTTATATATCGTAATAAAGTTTTTGCTCTTATTAATTTTAATCGAATATATACTATTATTTATATCAAGACCAGTACTGCTTGTTACTTCAGTCTCTGTTTCCAATGCAGTACTGGTTTCTTCGTTATTAAAAACCTCTTGGTTATTTGGTTGATTTATGTTCCTAAAAATGAAAAATATTAATATACCCAATAGTACCAATATTGGAATATAAATCTTTGAATGGCTATTAAAGAGCCATTTTTTAATATCATTTCTCTTCGCTTTGTAATACATATTGTCTTTCCTTATTAATCGATTATAATTATCAATAGTTTTCAAAATAGATTTATTAATAATTGTATTTTAGTTTTATTTAGTTTTATTTAGTTTCATATATTAATTTTAAAGTTGTCGTTCTCTCATTTCAATGAATTTTTTGATTACTTCAATTGTACCATCAATTCCTAGTTTACCACTATTCAAACAGATATCATATCCTTTGGCTTCGCCCCACTTCTTACTAGAATAATAATTATAGTAACTTGCGCGACGCTTATCAGTTTTACGAATCAAATCATTCGCCTTTGAATCATTTAGCTGATATAGTCTCTTAATGCGATCAACTCTAGTAGCTAAATCGGCGGATATCCAAACACTCATTGCATGTGGGTAACTCTCAAGTGCATAATCTGCACATCTACCAACGATTACACAAGATTCTTTATCCGCAAGCTTTTTAATTGTTTCAAACTGTGCTAGGAACACTTTTTGATTAATAGGCATATCCACATAAGATGTTGTGTATCCTAATGAATATGTGTCCATTACTAGCGAGTATAAAAAACTGTTTGTGGGTTTTTCATCATTATTTACAAATAGCTCTTCACATAAGCCACTTTCTTTTGCAGCTAATGCTAACAGTTCTTTATCGTAGCACTTAATACCTAAATCATGTGCAAGTTTCTGACCAATCTCATGTCCAGCACTGCCATATTCACGTCCTATTGTAATTACTGTTTTCCCATTCATAATAATACCTCCCATGTATAACAATACATATTAATTCTATGTACATTATACAATAATTAAATAAATATTTCCAGTTATTTTTATTATCTACATTTAATTCAAATGAAAAATCAAAAAAAATATACAATTTATATTTTTAAATCTCATATTTTTACATTTTATTATATATTAATACTTTTAAGGTTATTTTCAATTTCAACAGCACGTGGTGTGATTCCACATCCGCCGCATGCAGTCTCTTTATAATTCGTGTTCATGTTTTCACCAATCTCTTTCATTGCATCAATCACTTGATCTACTGGCACTTGGCTTTCAATCCCGGCTAATGCCATATCTGCACATGAAAGTGCATTTACAGCTCCTATCACATTCCTTTTTACACAAGGTACCTCGACCAAGCCAGCTACAGGATCACATACTAGTCCTAATAGATTTTTGAGTGTCATTGCAGTCGCATGACAAATCTGCTCAACCGTTCCATTTTTGAGAAATACAAGTGCTCCCGCGGCCATGGCTGATGCTACACCGATTTCTGCTTGGCAACCACCAGCTGCTCCAGAAACAAATGCTCTCTCAGCGATTACTTGACCGATTCCACCCGCAACATATAATGATTGTATAATCGCTTTCTCGGGAATATCCGCATAGCGATAATACGAAATCAAAACTGCTGGAATCACTCCACATGAGCCTGCCGTCGGTGCAGCAACTATCCTTTTCATACATGCGTTGGATTCACCCATTTTAAGTGCTTCGGCAATAACATTTGTAGTAAATGAACCACAATAGCTATTCTTTTTGTCCAAATAATCCAACATTCTGAGGCCATTTCCACCCACAAGACCACTTTTTGATTTTAAATTCCCATCGTAATTATCACTCGCATCAATCATAGCATCCCACATTTTTTTCATTTTACTTAAGGAATCTTCTAAAGATATATCGCTTTCATTAATATCTTCTTCGATTACTATTTCATAAAATGACTTGTTTTGTTCTGAGCATAACTTAACTATTTCTTCCATTGATTTAAAAGACATGAAAACTCCAATCTTGCTAATTATTTGACTGCACTTAAATATGTCACTTTTATTACTCCTTCTAAATGATTGAGCCAGTCAATTGACTCAATCGGTATATCTTGGTCGGTCTCTATAACCATAACTGCATATCCGCCTCTTGAATCCCTAAATAATTGCATCGTAGCTATATTTACTGATTTATGAGAAAGTGTTGATGTCACTTCTGCGACATGTCCTGGCTGATCAATATTATGAACAATTAATGTATTTTGTTCACCCGAAAAATTAACCAGAATTCCATCAATCTTATTGATCAAAATTCTCCCACCGCCAATAGACGAGGCTTGTACTTCGATTTCTCTTCCATTTTTTCCGACTACATGAATCAATGCCGTATTAGGATGTGCATCTTTGATTGTTTTATATTCAAACCTATATTGAAATCCAACTTGCTTCGCTAAAATATCACTTTGTGGAATTCTTATATCATCTTGGAGCATACCAAGTAATCCAGCTATAATCGCTTTTTGTGTACCATGACCAGAACCGGTTGCACTAAATGATCCATGTAGTGTGATTGTAGCACTAACTGGTTCTTGTGCTAACAAATGCCTTGTTACAAGTCCAATCCTTACGGCACCTGCAGTATGCGAGCTAGAGGGGCCTACCATAATTGGGCCGATAATATCAAAAATATTCATAATATAGCTACCTCCAAATTATACTTTGCAATATATATTTTTATTAAAAGAAGCACTTACTATGCACTATATTAAAATAAAAAAGAGAATATACAAGTCACTCTGACTCAAACAATCTCTTTCATAAATTAATTAATTATTATAAATTTCTATGAATTTAAGTACCCTTTCAAAATATAATGGCAAAGGTGCTTCAAATTCAACATACTCATTCGTTCTTGGATGAATAAATCCTAAAACACGAGCATGTAGTGTCTGTCCTTGCAAATTATATGGAGACTTCGCTGATGTATATACATCGTCGCCTAATAATGGGTGTCCAATGCTAGCCATATGAACTCTAATCTGATGTGTTCTCCCTGTCTCTAATTGACATTCAATATAAGAGAATTTATTTATATTCTTTATGACTTTATAATGAGTTACTGCTCTTCTACCATCGAATTTATCAATTGCCATCTTCTTTCTATCGTGTGCATTTCTGCCAATTGGTGCATCAATTGTTCCTTCTTCTTCTTTAAAACTATTGTAGACGATTGCATTATATTTTCTTGTTATTGAATGGACACTTAATTGCTCAGCCAAGCTTCTATGTGCAAAGTCATTTTTGCATACAACAATCAATCCAGTAGTATTCATATCAATTCTATGAACGATACCGGGTCTTAATACACCATTTATTCCAGATAAATTATCTTTGCAGTGAAACATAAGCGCATTCACTAATGTTCCAGTATAGTGGCCTACTGCAGGATGTACAACCATACCCTTTGGTTTGTTAATCACTATAATATCATCGTCTTCAAAGATGATATCAAGTGGAATATCTTCTGCAAGTATTTCTGGCTGTACCAAATCAGGAATTGTAATATATACTGAATCTCCTAAAGACAATCTATAATTTGACTTTACGATTTTATCTTTTACGGTTACACAACCATCCTTTATCAGCTTTTGAATATATGATCTAGAAAGATCATCTAGCTCATCCGATAAAAACTTGTCGATTCGATTTCCTATATCATTTGTATCTATAATTAAATTAATTTTCTCCATTTATGTCCATATCCTTCTTTGTTTTTTTTAGTGATAAAAATTTAAAATCATCGTCCTTATATACAAAAAATATTAATATAATAAGTAAGCACATTGAAACGGTTACATATATGTCAGAAACATTAAATATCGGAAAATCAATCAATTTAAAGTAAATAAAGTCCTTAACATAACTATTTGCAATTCTATCAATTAAATTGCCGGTTGCACCTGCACACAACAATATCAAAACGCATCTAAAAGGTAAGTACTTTTTCTCATCTGGAGTTTTATATACAATGAATGCAATAATAATTAATATAATACAAGTAAATATAATTAATATAATTTTCCCACCACTTAGTATTCCCCAAGCGGCCCCTGTATTTCGAAGATAAGACAGTTCAAACACTCCTTTGATAATAACATATGGACTATGTCCTTTTAATTTTGTCTCAGCCAAATATTTTGTAAATTGATCTAACCCAACAAGTAAACATACACTAATTATAAAAGCAATCCATTGTCTGATTTTTTTGTATTTTCTCATATTAATTCCCACCCACCTGTATCTTATAATTATTATTAATAACTGTTCAGTACCTGAATAGTTAGCATTATTATTTTATCAGTCTTTTCAAAGCTTTTTTCATTTCTTCATCAGTAACAGTTTGGTCAATATATGCATTTCCTATGTCATTTAATAGAATAAATTTAATCTTACCTGTATCCATCTTTTTATCACTCTTAGAAATTGCAACAATATCATCAATCGTAATACCTGAAATGCTAGTTGGAAATTCGTATAACTTCAGGATCTTTAAAGCTTGTTCCATATCTAAGTCCGTAATATATCCTCTGTTTTTAGAGATTTCAAGTGCTGCAATCATTCCAAGTGCAACACATTCTCCATGATAAAGTTTGAAATCCATTAATTTTTCGATAGCATGTCCTAACGTATGACCAAAATTAAGTAAAGCTCTCTCTCCTTGTTCTGTTGGATCAAGTTCTACCACTTTACATTTAATATTGCAACTCACAAAAATCATTTCTTCCAGTGTTGACAGATCTAATTTTTTTATGTTATCCACATTGACGCTAAGCCAATTATAATATGCTTTATCTTTAATAAAGCCATGTTTGATTATTTCACCAAAACCAGAATTAAATAGTCTATTATTTAATGACTTTAAGGTCTCAAGATTAATATAGACTAATTTGGGTTGATGGAATGCACCTACCATATTCTTATATGCCCTAAAATCGACACCTGTCTTACCACCAATGCTAGAGTCCACTTGCGCTAGCAATGATGTAGGTATTTGAATAAAATCGATGCCTCGAAGATATGTAGCAGCTGTAAAGCCTGTAAGATCCCCTACGACCCCGCCGCCTAATGCAACTAGCATATCTTTTCTTTCAAATTTATTCATAATCAAAAATTCATATACATCGGAAACAACGTCAAGATTTTTATTGGCTTCGCCTGCCATAAATGAGTACACAAAGACAGTATTTCCAGTCTTCTCTAATTCTATTTTCACGATATCAGCATATAATTTACCCACATTGCTATCGGTTACGATACATAACTTTCTACCCGAAACGGATAGTTTTGAAAAAGAAGATACTAAGTTCTCAAAATTCTTTTCAATCACTATATTATAAATTGGTTTTTGATCATAATGTACTATAATTGTCTTTGACATATATAAAACCTCATTGCACCTTTCATAATAGATTTTAAATTTATATATATTTAAGGATTGTAGCAATAAATCGTCCTTTTTTTGTAACACCTGACGTTCCCATATATTTAAATTTACCCAAGCCACGGACTGAAATAATATCGTTTTCTTTCAGCGTGTAACTATTCGTCGTCATAACTTTGGCATTCACGAATACTTTACCTTCTTCAATATTAGAAATAATGCTTGAACGAGAAGACTCAAAACATAGGGCCAAAACACTGTCTAATCTTACAGACGAAATACTACCACTGATTTCTGAATAACTCAAAGAAACTTCTTCATCAAATTCACTGATTTCACAAATTACAGGAGTATGTTTTATCCTTGTAAGATTATCGACAATATACATAGCCATTTTTTCAATGCAAAACACATATGCACCATTTTGATTGACCACGATATCTCCAATTTTACTTCGATCAATTCCCAAATTCAAAATTGCTCCCAAAAAATCCCGATGAGATAAAGTGTCCGAAAACTTTGCATTTAAAGGTTTAATTAAAATTGTAACAATTGGTGGCAATCCAATATTAGTACTGTCCAATGGTGTTATTGCAATAATTGTTCTTTCTGCTAAATTATAGCCACCTAAAGCTTCAAAGCTAACAGGTGGCATTTTTGATATTTCCCTTTTGAATAAACTTTGTTCATTAATATTAAGGAAATCAGAAAACATCGGAATACCTCGTTGATAGGATGCATTCGCTAATTCCTTTAATCTATTAACGATAAGCTGATCATCTTTATCCATAGATTAATCCTAACTAATATTTTTCGCTAAACGTAGTCAAATCAATTCCGCCAGCTACAAGTTCTTGAAAATCTCCTGATACATCAACATTAGGAGGCGTAATTATAAATATGTAATTTGTAATCTTTTGAAGATTGCCACCAATAGAATAGCTTGAGCCAGCTGAGAAATCTATGATTCTTTGAGCGACCTCTACATGAATCCCTTCAAGATTGAGCACAACAGCTTTTCCAGATAACAAGGTGTCTGTGATCTCTCTTGCATCTTCAATAGAAGTTGGTCTAATCACACATACTTCAAGACCTCTATTATTTTTCATCTGAACCACTTTACTTTTCTGTCTAGTAACTAATTTTGTTTGTTTTGAAGGCTTTTCATCAATCTCATTATCGTCATCTGATTCTGTCTTTCCGCTAAATAAACGTTTTCTTGTTGATTTAGTTTCTTCATAATCATCTTCATCATCGCCATATCCATCATCGTAATCATCATCATAATCATTAGATAAATTTAAAACATCTAATAATTTATTTATCATTCCCATTTTTAGCTCTCCTATTATTTGTTATAATTTCGCTCTCCAAAGATTGCTGTTCCTACTCTTACAAGTGTAGCACCTTCTTCAATTGCGATTATATAATCATTTGTCATACCCATGGACAAACTGTCCATACAGACATTATCAATGTTTTTGCTATTTATGTCAACACATAATTGCTTCAACAAGCGAAAATATTTGCGATTATCCCCAGCATCTTCCACATATGGGGCACTTGTCATTAGTCCTTTTACCTTCAATCCTGGTAGTTTAGAAAACGACCGAATAGCTGCTTCCGTTTCATCTATAGAATATCCAAACTTTGATTCTTCATTAGCTACATTTACTTCTACTAAAACATTTACGGTAAGTTGCTTTTTGCTAGCTTCTTTGCTGATTTCTTCAGCTAATCTTAAGGAATCAACGGAATGTATCATTGCTACTTTATCAACAATATATTTCACTTTATTTCTCTGTAAATGCCCTATCATATGCCATTCGATATCCTTTGGCAAAGCTTCGTATTTATCTACAAGATCTTGAACTTTATTCTCGCCAAATTTTCTTATTCCATCTTCATATAATTCTTTGATCATTGATATCGGTTTTGTCTTACTTACAGTTATTAATGTAACTTCTTCTTGCTTTCTTCCAGCTTTTTCACAAGTTATTTTTATATTGTCTTGTACTTCATGTAAATTATCAACTAACATTCTTGCTCCCATCTGATGATTAAACATCAATTTCTAATATATAATTATATTTTCTTTCATATTATAACCATCTAAAATAATATGGTCATATACTGTTATTCCAAATGATGTACTTTTTTTAACAATACAGTATTCTTTATTCTCGTCAATTATTTCGACTCTTTTAAATGTTGTACATCCGGTATTAACACAATACACACCTTTTAAAGCTGATGTAGCACCTATGCCATATCGGTCAGATGAATTTGTCTTGACTATATTATCGCCGGGTGAAAAATCCGATGTGTTCACATAGCATAACGTATCTGTTGTGCTATATATATCAACTTCTTTAAATTCAGTAACTACTTTCCCATCCGAGTTCAAATGCTCACATAAAAAGCCATAAGAATTACTATTTCCACCTGTTGTTAAATACTCCTTGGGGATTGTATAAAAATCTTTATCCACTAATGAAGTCACAGGTACTTTTAAACCAGAGGAAGTAGAAGCGATAAGCTCTATATCCAGGAATCTTTCATTTGCATATCGAATCATATATTTGTTCAACGATAACTTTCCGTACATCTCGCCATTTTTGTTGACAATACTAAAATCGGCGTTTGTATTAATATCATCTTTTACAAATCTAATCTGGACTACCGATTTTCCTACTAACTCATATTTATCAATATCACTTTGTGTCAATGGTATGTATATAGACCAGTCTTCGCTTGTAATAATCTTATATACCGGATTGTTCGCAACAATCAAAGATTCAGTTTTAAGATTATTTTTTGAATAATTGTTTTTGTTAAATAATGACGATGAAAGCTTGTCCTCATTTAAATCTTCAAATCCATCAACTGCATACTCCACAACTCCACTTGTATCAGATTTTACAGTTTGGAACAAATTTTGACTACCTGTTTTACTAACAATGGAGTCGAGATTCGTAGATATATTTTCATTAATCGACTGTAAAACAGTTGAATTAATGTCCGCTTTCAAATCATATACTTTGTTAAATTCGTCACTGGAATAATCCACTTTAAAACTATTCAACGTACTTTTAATGATCTTTAAATTATCATCTGATAAAGAATTTTTATCATTATTCAATTGAGATAAGATCTCTGCCACTCGTCCCGTCTCATCAACTGTATAAATTGTGTCACCAACCTTAGCTTTCACACCTTCTCGAATATAATAGTTAATATTGCCAGAAAAGCTTGAATTGAAAACTTTTTCTGTTCTTAGTGCAATTCCTTTATATATACTATTAGAAGTAAGAGAGCCAGCGTATACTTCATAAGTTCTTATTTTAGATTTTGAGATGTATATTGAAGTAAATGCAATCAAATATACAAGTATAATCGTAAATATTATTACAGCAGCTCGAGGTTTTTTCCTAAACTTTACAACATCATTTCTACGATTTGCCATCATAAACCTCCAGAATTTTCTTAATATATTGTAGCATTTTAGATATTAGTATACAAGCAAAAGCCTAGTTTTTTAAAATAAATATGTATGAAATATATTCCAAATAATACCTTAATATAATTTGCTATATCTTCAAACAATAAGATAGGAAATATCAAAATATAAAAAGGAGGATTTTAAATGAGAAAAGGATTGGATTACACTGCATTAACAGTTGTAATAATCGGATCAATTAACTGGGGCCTTATAGGATTTATAAATTTCAATCTGGTTTCCTATTTATTTGGTGCGTCAAGCATACTAAGTAAGATCATCTATGCAGCCGTAGGAATCTGCGGTCTTTATTTAATCAGCGTATATGGGCGAATTGAAGAAATAGATTAATATCAGTCTTCATCTGTAGCCATATACTTACAAAATCCCCTTCACTTTAATAATTAAAAAGTAAGGGGATTTTAAGTGATCCAAATCAATATTATTGATAAATTTCGCGCCATTCCATATCTCCTCGATCAAGAGATTTAATTAATAATTCTCCTGTCGCCAAATTAGTAGCCAATGGTATATTATACATATCACACAAACTGAAAATATTATTAAAATCAGGTTCATGTGTCTGAGGATTCAACGGATCTCTAAGAAAAATAACTAAGTCAATTTGATTATGCTCAATTTGTGAACAAAGTTGCTGTTCTCCTCCCAAATGTCCTGCCAAAAATTTATGCACAGATAAATTAGTGACCTCTTCTACTAAACGTCCAGTTGTTCCTGTTGCAAACAACTGATTCTTATTAAGAATTCCACGATACGCTATGCAAAAATTTTGCATGAGCTTTTTCTTTGAATCATGAGCTATCAATCCTATGTTCATAAGTCTATTACCCTCCTAATCATTATCATATGAATTTCTTTGCATACTTATATTAATCACAACACCCATACCACCAAACAATGCAACTAATGAACTAAGTCCATAACTTACAAACGGTAATGGCAGCCCTGTATTGGGCAATATCTGAGTTGCAACACCTACATTAATAAATGTTTGAAAAGAAACTAATGCTGCCATACCACAGCAAATTAAACGGCCAGAAAAATCCTTTGCTCTAATTGCCGCCAAAATACATTCAAATATTATTAATGCTAATAATATTAAAACAATACATCCACCAGTGAATCCCAATTCTTCGCCAACAACTGCGAAAATAAAATCAGTTTGCGCTTCTGCGATGTAATTGCCATTTTTAATTGATGATGCATCATCATTATTGAGACCCTTGCCCATTAATTGTCCAGATCCAATTGCTTGAACTGAGTACTTTTGTTGATACTTACCAGCAGAATTCGCATCCGACTCATCCGGACTTATAAAAGTCATAATACGGTTAACTTGATAGGGTTGAAGTAAAATCGGATTCTTTTGTTGCACATCTATAGCAACCGCACCTATCAGTACTACAATTGATAATAACATTATTCCAATTATTTTGTAACTTAAACCTGCACAATACAAAACCGTAAAAATTATCATACATGTAAGTAGCGTCGTAGATAAGTTAGGTTCCACATATACAAGTGCAACTGGTATACTTAAAAATGCTCCTAAAACCAATAAAAACTTCCATGTGTTCAGTCTATTCTTATACATAGAAATTACTTTTGCTAAAATCAGTATTAGGAATATTTTTGATATTTCAGAAGGCTGAATCTGCACAAATCCAAAATCTATCCATCTCTTTGCAAAATTAATCGGTATTCCAAAAACTAAAACAAGTATTAGTAAAAATATATCTGCAATATACATTAACCAGTAATATTTTAGTATCCATTTATAATCAATTAGAGAAATGATAATTAATATTACAAGGCCAATACCAATACCAACAGCTTGCTTAAGCGCAAAAGAAGAATTTTTTGCACTGTTAATAACAAGAACACCTATAGTTGAAGTAATCAAGATTAAAATGACCAATCTGAAATTGTAGTAACGTAATTGAAACTTTTTAAACATAGCAACACCTTTTCGCGGTTATTTCTTTTCTTGCATCCCATTCTTCAAATCTAAAATTGGAATGTTTGCAAATAGAGCAGGAACAAAGCCATTATTATTTTCAGACTCTGTCTGTGTAATCTGAATATCAAGACCTTCTGCATCGATAACCATATATTTTGATATTACTTTAATAATATCATTTTTAATCATTTCCATAATCTCTGGTGAACAATTTGCTCTATCAGAAACAAGCAAAAGCTTAAGTCTGTCTTTTGCTACATCACTGGAATTTTTCTTTTTAAACATATCAAACAAACCCATTATACAAACCCCCTCCAGTCTAATTCTTTTTAAATATACTAGCTATTTTTTGCCAAATATTACTTTTTCCACTTAAATCAAGAAGTGGAACTTCTTCACCAATAATACGTCTACAAATATTCATATACGCTTGTCCAGCCAAACTAGCATCACCAACTAGCGGTTCACCTTGGTTCGTTGAAATTACAACATTTTCATCATCTGGAACAGCGCCAATTAAATTAATTGATAAAATATCAACAACATCTTCAATCGACATCATATCGCCGCGACTTACCATATCCATTCTGATTCTATTAACAATCAAATCGCTGCGTTTCATCTCTTCTGCTTCTAATAATCCTATAATACGATCTGCATCTCTGATAGCAGAAACTTCTGGTGTCGTTACGATAAGCGCTCTATCTGCACCAGCAATTGCATTCTTAAAGCCCTGTTCAATACCTGCTGGGCAATCAAGAATTATGTAATCAAATTCTTCTTTCAAGTCTTCCGTAAGCTTTTTCATCTGTTCGGGTGATACAGCTGTTTTATCTCTAGTTTGAGCAGATGGAAGTAAAAACAAATTCGGATAACGCTTATCCTTAATCAATGCCTGTTTTGCTCTACAATTGCCTTCTACAACGTCTACAAGGTTATAAACGATTCTATTTTCTAATCCCATTACTACATCTAAGTTTCTAAGCCCTATATCTGTATCAATCAATACTACTTTCTTATTCAACATAGCAAGACCAGTTCCAACATTTGCTGATGTGGTAGTCTTACCAACGCCACCTTTTCCAGATGTCACTACAATTACTTCACTCATCCTAAAATCCTCCTACAATTAATATCTCGTCCTAATATACATTATGCTTAATTTTACCACTAAAATCAATAGATTTTTGAATAAATATATAATAACTAGGCGATTCTATAATCTAATATCTGACAAAACATCTTTTTCAAGCTTTTCAATGTAAATATTGCCTTCTTCCACATATGCAATCTTCGCTTCACCTTTTTTAAGTTTTGCTTTTGTAGTCGAATCTGAACATCTAGCAATTACACTTCCAATTCTAATCTGCATTGGATCCATCTCAATTGCTACTACAAATGCATTTTCATCGCCACCAGCTCCAGCAAATATATTCCCCTTTAAACTACCAAGAACAACAACATTGCCTTTTGCGATAACTTTGCCTCCAGGATTGACATCCCCAAGTATAATGATACTGCTTTCTGACTCAAGGACCTGTCCTGAGCGAAGCGTTCCTTTATAAAATTGGCCGCTATGAGCAGATTCTTCAGCGATTTTTGTGTCCACCGCATTTTTAAAAATCTGCTGGCGTAGCTCATCATTATCAACCACACAAACAATATTAATATCTGTTTCTTTTTCAATTACATCAAGTATTTCTCTTTCTTCAATATCTGAAAGTTTTCTTCCTTCAAATGAAATTGCCATATTCGCATTTTCAAAAAACTTGGAAGCACTCGTAAATTTTTCAATAAGACATTTTTTTAATTCATTAAATTCAATTTTTTCATCTAAAACAACGACTATCCCATTCTTGTTGCCTTTAATAACCACTGAATTATTCAAATATTTCCACCTCAATTCTAAATATAAAGCCCTTTTTCTATTTTAATCCATAATAGATTTTATAAATTTCAGCGGTAAGTGCAGAAACATTAGCAGATTTATAACCATGTGGAATTACTACCGCCATTGCCACTTGTGGATCATCATATGGTGCATAGCTGACAAATGTTGCATGATCAGGAAAATTAGAATTTTCCTGTGCAGTACCTGACTTACCTGCTACACTAATTGGAAACCCATTAAATGGAGCTTGAAAGTCAATAACCATCTTCATACCAGTATGAACTGCAGTCCAAGTTGAATCACTAACTTCCATTGTATTAACTACCTCTGCAGAATTGTCTCGAATCACAGTTCCCTGTGAGTCTGAAACTTTATCTACCAATGTAAAATTATGGCAAATTCCAGAAGTCGATACCGTAGATACATACCTAGCCAAATTCAAACATGAAAAGTCATTTGTCCCTTGTCCAATAGCAGATGCGAAAGCGCTTGTGTTAGATGCTTGTGGTTCTTTTTCATATATTTCAATGTTAGATTTTGTCGCAAGTCCTAACTGTTCCGCATACTTTTGTAATGTAGAAGTGCCTTTTATACTATTATACTTTTGACCTGGCTCAAGTGCAAGTCTATATCCAACATTGTAAAAGAATACATTACATGAATCTCTAATTGCAGTTGCTACAGTCTCAGAACCATGTCCAGAAGCTTTCCAACACTTTGGAGATGGGGTAACGAGATCAAATGAACCACTACAATAGATTGTTTGAGATGGCGTTATGACACCTTCTTCAAGTCCAGCAATTGCTGAACATAGTTTATATATAGAACCAGGAGCTGTCTGTACGGCAGTCGCTTTGTCTAAAAGTGGTAAAGAAAGATCACTATTTAATTGATTATAATAATCCGCATCAACAGTGCCGGATAATTTATTATTATCATAACCTGGATATGATACCAATGCTAAAACATCACCAGTATTCGGATTTGTTATAACACAGGAGCCTGAACAAGGTTCCAAGGCTAATTGTGCAGGTGTAATCTCTTTATTTTTAATCTTTAACATCATAAAATCATATGCGCCTGTTTTTCCAGAATTTAAAGAAGCATAATCCGCATCATTTGGTGCTAATACGCCTTGATCAAATAGCATCATGCATATCTGTCTACCAGTTACAGCACCTGAACTGACAAGACTTTTGTAAATTAATTTTTGAAATCCTACATCACTTTGAATCTTATTAACAATATATTCAGTTAATGAAGTATATCCTTCTCTTAAGCTTGAATACTGTTCTGACGTAAGCTTAGACATATCAATCCAATTCTTTGAAATTGCGTAAGTCAAATATTCTTCAAGACTAATTGCTCCAGCAGCCCAGTTTTTATAAGTATCATCATTGTAATCTATACTATCTTTATTAATAATCCCGTTATCTTTAAGCATTTTTTCAATATAAGTAAAATACTCTTGATTCTCTGTTGAAAGTTTCGTGTATATTGTTGGTGTATTTGTCGTTAATTCTTCATTGATTGTAGGAATAACTTCAGACTGTTTTCTTAAAAACGAATTATATACATCCCCTTCAACAGTTGAACTTTGCGCAGCAATTTTATTTAATGAAATTATATTATTGTTAATTAATGCAAAATAAACCTTTTTAATAGGAATCGTCCAACCAGAAGTAGTTCCTTCATCAATTCCAGTTCCAGGGACTACTAATGTTTCAATACCATCCGCAGTGGTAATATTAGCAGAAAGGATATCAGCCAATTTGTTTTCGATTTCATTATAAACTTTTTTTTGTAAATTAATATCAATGGTCAGATATACATCGTTACCTGTTGCTGGCTCTGTTTTATCTAGCACTTCTGTAATTCGACCTACAGTATCAACATATACCGTTTTCGAACCTTTTGTACCCTGAAGATCTGCATCTAATGTTTGCTCAATTCCTGCCTTACCAACAACATCATTTGCTTCATATTTCTCGTTATCTTCAAGATCACTACTCGATACGGTTCCTGTATATCCCAATATATTAGAGATATATACACTATCAACATATCTTCTCACATATTCTTCCTCAACCACTACACCCGCTAATTGACCTGAATTTTCTAAAATTGCAGCGACTGTTTTATCTGAAGCCTCATATGCAATTGTAAAAGATAAATATCGATTATAGGAATTGGCTGACATAGATCTTCGAAGATTAATTATTTCCAATCTGTTTTGTACAGAGTATTCAGATGATACTCCATATCCATATGTTTTATCTGTACTTAAATATTCAACAACTTGCTTTGCTGTTGCATTTTTTTGTTCATCTGTAAGCGCACTAATTGATTTTGCACCATAAGTATCTCTCAAAAACCTTGAAAGTGCCATATCAGAAACCGTAAATTGATACTCTCCATTTTCATCCACAGTAATTGGGAAATCATTCGTAATTTTATCACCATTGCTCTCGATTAAATTAATTGTTTTATTAATCGTTTCGTTAATGGTTGCATTTTTAATTTCATTTGTAGCATATGATCCACTATCACTAATCTTTACGGAGTATGCCAATTCGTTGTACGCTAATAACACTCCGTTTTTATCAAAGATTCTGCCTCTTGTGGCTGCTATACTTGTTGTCTTTTCTATTGACTTTGATACATTTTCAACATAAGATTGTCCATTGATAATCTGCAGGCTAAAAAGTCTATTAATCAAAACGAAAAATAGAACAATAAAAATAACTATCATTGGTAAAAGTCTGGATTTAAAAAAGCTTAATATTTCTTCAATTATGTCTCTAATCAAAATTTTTAACTCTCCTTCTGCCCTTACTCTCAAGCTTTGCATTCAAGAATACAAGTGGCTTATAAATAATAATAGTTACAAATATGGTATATACTACCTCTGGTATAACAATCCTTGTCATATAATATAATATATCAAGCTTATTATGTAGTAAAAAGTTCCCAATATAAGCAATTAATTCAAATGACATATTTCCTATAAACAAAATTAATAATGGAAATAACATTTCAGATTCCTCATATTTTTTATAATAACATCCAGCAAAATATCCAACATACATAAAAATAAGCGCTGTAAATCCTATAATATTATTAAAGAGTAAATCATATAAAAGGCCACTCACCAAACCTACATATATTCCTTCATTTTTGCCGTTTAGAAACCCAAACAAAACAGGAACAATTATCAAAAGATTCGGTGTGATTCCCCCTATCTCAATATATCTTCCATATGTTGATTGAATGAGATACAAAAACACGATTAAAATTAATTCACCTATTTTTCTTTTCATAATGTTTACTTTTTCTCCAAAATCACTAATACTTCCTGCAAGTGTTCAAAATTAACTGCTGGTTCTAAATATCCAGATTGGCTAAGATTATTTGAATCCACTTTAACGTCTTTTAAATATCCAACAAGAATCCCCTCCAGATATTTGGTACTGATGTTTGATGTTACAATCTTATCACCATCTCGTACAACAGAAGACTTATCTGAAAACGTAACATGTATCAATCCAGAATCCATTAATTTGAGATCACCTTTAATCATGCATAGTTCACTAGTGTTAATTAACATTCCGCTTACATTACTATTATCATCAACAATTGAACGCACAGTTGCAGTCGTACTATCCACTTGTGTTACAATACCGACCAGACCTCCACCAGCAATGACATTCATATCCACTTCAATTCCATCATCACTACCTTTGTCGATTTTAAACGTACTAAACCAATTATCAGGGCTTGAAGCAATCACTCTTGCTCCTACCTTTGTATATCCTGGATATTTTTCATCCAATTCATATAAATCACGAAGACGAGTCAGTTCATAGCTATCTTGTTTTAATTGATTATTTTCTTCTACCAAGGCATCAACTTGACCTTGAAGTGCTACATTTTTCTGCATCACTTCACTTATCTCTTGCAATGTAGCAGCTTTATCAGATGTCCAAAGTCCAATGTTGTTCATTCCTTTTTGAAAAGGAACAATAACTGTTGAGACTATGGTTCTTAATGGTGTTACTAACTTATCTGTAAAAAATGAAACACCAATAAAAAGCAAACAAAACGCTGTAAACCCGATAAGCAAAGATTTAGATGTGAATAAAAAATCATACTTTTTCTTCATGAAATTAATTCCTTAATCATAATTTTTTTCTTGTGGTGTATATGCCACAGTTTTAAATGATGGAGTATTTACAACTCCCATAAGGCCCCTAACAACGCTTTCGGATGGATTTTCAACAATATTCACATTCAGATTCGTTTCTTCTTTAATAAATCTTTCAAGATTATTAATATTCGAAGTACCACCTGTTACATAAATTCCTGTATTAATTATATCAGCAGCAAGTTCTGGTGGGGTTCTCTCCAGAATCATCTTGATTGAATCCATGATTGAATGAAGTGGATCAACAATTGCACTGTAAATCACATCTGATGATATATCAACACTTACAGGTAACCCGGAAACCACATTACGTCCAAAACCTTTGCAAAATATTTCATCAACTTTAACTGCGCTTCCTAATTGTCTCTTTAAGTTTTCTGCAGTTTTACTTCCAATTACGAGATTATATACTCTCTTAATCGTACTGATGATACTATCATCTAATCTATTACCGCCAAGTTTTACTGACTTACTAATTACAATGCCGCCAAGTGATAAAACAGAGATTTCAGTTGTATCAGCGCCAATATTAACAATCATAATACCGCGTGCTGCAGTTACATCAATTCCAGATCCGATTGCATCAGCTACTGGTTTATCAACAATATATACATTCTTTGCTCTAATTTTTGAATCCACAATCAATTCATAAAAAGCTCTTTTTTCAACCTCTGTAATATCTGTTGGTACAGCGATATAAAATTCAGTAGGTCCGCTCACTTTTTTGCTATCATTAATCATCCTAAAGAAACTTGCAAATAAAGTTTGCATATTTTCTATATCGGCAATTACACCATATTTGACTGGAAATGAAACCTTAATACTATCAGGTGACTTTTCATACATCTCATAAGCCGTATCTCCAACTGCAAATATTTCTTTCTTGTTTGCAATCGCAATGATATTTTTTTCATTTAAAATCCTACTTTTTTCTTTTGAAAACATCTTAAAATTACTTGTACCTATATCTACTCCATAAACGTTTTGTGCCATAATCAATGGGACTCCTTTCAAATTACATAATACCCTTTTCTCTTAAACTTGTATACTTATTATCTCCAATAATAATGTGGTCTATCAAGCGAATCCCTAATATTTCTCCAGATTCCTTAATTCTTTTAGTAACCATCAAATCATTATTACTAGGTGTCGGATCACCACTTGGATGATTATGCAAAATA
>Ga0302173_10000407_pt1 | contig 23598 bp, 18 predicted proteins | sample I_Fen_N3_1_FD_198785 | JGI IMG/M metagenome (GOLD analysis project Ga0302173, IMG submission 198785) | Peat permafrost microbial communities from Stordalen Mire near Abisko, Sweden - I_Fen_N3_1 | ecosystem: Environmental > Terrestrial > Soil > Wetlands > Permafrost | place: Sweden: Abisko... | reverse complement strand
AGGGAGAAATTGATATTGTAATACAGAGTGGTAAAGTAGCTTATAAAAATAATAAATTTCTTGGGAAACAAGGTGATGGGAAATTTATTAAAAGAAAAGTAATGGAACAATAGGTAACTACTATTAAGGCATAATCAAAAAAATAACAATTCAATATGCTAGTCTATTTCGTGTCATACTTCGTCAGCATGTTCACCTAATAGCCTGCTATGAGGTAAACATGCTTCCTCGTCTGACGCTAAATATACATTGCATTTTGGACTTGTTATTTTCTTTCATATGCCTAAAAATATAAAATAATCGGAGGATTATTTATGAGTGATAAGATGAAAAGTATTACTTTTGAAAAAATGCTGACTTGGATTACTAAAGAATTAAAGGAAAATGAATCTATTTTTGGAGTTCATAAAGATAAATTTTTTTATAGTAAAACTGGAAAATCAATTACTTTATTCAACGAAAAACTTGCGTCACCACTTGGACCGGCAGCGGGCCCCAATTCCCAATTAGCACAAAATATTGTTTGTGCATATTTAACAGGAAGTCGTTTTATTGAATTAAAAACGGTACAAGTTATTGATGGAGAAGATATTACAGTTGCTAAACCTTGCATCAATGCACAAGATGAGGGGTACAACGTAGAGTGGTCTACCGAGTTGAAAGTGTCAGAAGCTTTTGATGAATATGTAAAAGCCTGGTTTTTACTTCATGTTTTAATGAAAGAGCTTAAATTCGCCAAGGAAAGAGATTTCATGTTCAACATGAGTGTAGGGTATGATTTAAAAGGCATAAAATCTCCTAAAATAGATGCTTATATTGAAGGGATGCGTGATGCATCTTCTACAAAAATTTGGAGAGAATGCAAAGAAACACTTCTTTCTCATATAGATATGTTTTCTGAATTTAAGAAGGAAGATTTAGAAGATATTTCACCTATTATTTGTTCATCTATTACAATATCTACGCTTCATGGATGCCCTGCTAATGAAATTGAAAGAATTGCAAGTTATTTTCTTGAAGAAAAAAGATTACACACTTACATTAAAATGAATCCAACACTACTAGGTGAAAAGTTTGTTAGAGAAACTTTAATAGCTATGGGTTATGACTATATAGTTATCAATGGAGATCACTTTATAAATGATTTGCAGTATCCAGATGGCATTGAAATGTTAAAACGTTTAAAAACACTTGCAAAGAAGCTAAATCTAGAAATAGGAGTTAAACTAACTAATACACTGCCAACTAAAATTATAAATAATGAATTACCAGGGGAAGAAATGTATATGTCAGGACGTGCACTATTTCCATTATCTATATCTCTAGCAAGTAAATTAGCTAAAGAATTTGATGGTGATTTGCAAATTTCCTATTCAGGTGGAGCCGATTTCTTTAATATTGATAAGATATTATCTACAGGGATTAATCCAATAACATTTGCGACATCTATATTAAAGCCAGGTGGTTATGAAAGAATAACACAAATGGCTAAGAAGGTAGAAAATCAGCTTGATAATAGATTTTCTGGAATCAATGTAGAAATTCTGGAGGACATAGCAAAGCAAGCTATTAATGATAAGCATTATAGGAAAGAGTTACGTCTTGTTAATATCAGAAAACTTAATTCTAAACTTCCAATTTATGATTGTGCAATAGCACCATGCACTATAGGATGTCCAATAAATCAACAAATTCCACAATATGTAGCTTTAGTAGGCGAAAAAAAATACGATGAAGCTTTTTCAGTAATTGCCATAGATAACGCGTTACCAGCGATTACAGGAATTATTTGCAATCATAAGTGCCAGTCTAAATGTACTAGACTTGATTATGATGAATCTGTTTTAATTAGAGATTTGAAAAAAATTGCTGTTTTAAATGCACAGGATAAATTCACTATGTCTATTAAACCAGCCGATATTAGAACAGGCAAAAAAGTTGTAATAATTGGGGCAGGTCCAACAGGACTTTCTGCAGCTCTTTTCTTAAGAAGAAATGGTGTAGACGTTACTGTAAGAGATAAAAAGGAAAGTGCAATGGGTGTAGTGGAGCACTTAATACCAGAGTTTAGAATTTCTTCTGAAATGATTAAAAAGGATTTTGAAATGATTAAAAAGCAAGGGGTTAAATTTGAATTTTGTATTGATGAAAATCTTAGCTTAAATGAATTAAAAAAAGAATATGATTATATAGTTTTAGCTATAGGAGCATGGAAACCAGGAAAAATTTCATTAAGTGATTGGGATAATAAAGCAATAAATGCTATTTCATTTTTAGAAAAATATAAAAAACAAAAAGGAAATATTTCCTTGGGTAAAAATGTTTGTGTTATTGGTGGTGGGAATGTTGCAATGGATGCGGCTCGTGCTGCTAAAAGAGTGAGTGGTGTAGAAAAAGTTTCTATTATATACAGAAGAACTAAAAAGTATATGCCAGCTGATAATGAAGAAATAGAACTTGCTATTTCCGAAGGCATTTTACTTAAAGAACTACTTTCGCCAATTTCTATTAAGGATGGTAAACTCACTTGTGAAAAAATGATTTTAGGTGATAGTGATGCTTCTTTTAGAAGAAGCTCAATAGGCACTGGAGAAATAACAATGGTGGATACAGATACAGTTATTATTGCAACAGGTGAAAAAATTGATAGTCATTTATTAAGACAAAATAAAATAAATTTAGACATCAATGATTTTCCGATAGTTAACGAAAAATTAGAAACCAATATTGCAAATGTTTATGTTATTGGTGATTTAAAAAAGGGTCCATCTACAATTGTTAAGGCAATAGCAGATGCAAAAATAATTACAAAAGATATCTTAATAAAGGAAGGACTAAGTTCTGATTTTAAGCTAAAAGATTGCTGCATAGACGAAAAAATATTATATGACAGGAAAGGAATATTAGAAGATTCACAAGCATGTGAAAAAGAGGCTGATAGATGTTTATCTTGTAACAAAATTTGTGAATTATGTGTTGATGTTTGCCCTAATAGAGCAAATGTAATGATTAAGGTAAATGGTGATTTTGTTTCTACTCATCAGATTATACATTTAGATGGTATGTGCAATGAGTGCGGTAACTGCGGCATTTTCTGTCCTCATAAGGGAAATCCATATAAGGATAAAATAACAGTTTTCTGGAGTAAAGAAGACTTTGAAAATAGCAATAACAAAGGATTCTTTATTGAAAATATAAAAAAAGGTATTTGCTTAATAAGAACTGAGGAAGGCAATATTATAAATTATACTTTCGGGCAGGACTCAGATATTTCAAAAGAAATGGTTAGTATAATTCAAACTTGTATAAATAAGTATGACTATATGGTTTAAGTTACATTCAAAAAAATAACAAGTCAGTATGCCAACTTATTTTGACTTGTTATTTTATTTCGTATGATTAGTATTAAAAATTAGATATTGAGAAGGAGAAAGAAATGCTATTAATTGGAAATGGGAAAGTTATAACTAGGGACAATACTAAACCAATTATAGATGATGGATGTATTGTTGTTAATGATAATAAAATTATTGAAATTGGTTTGACTAAGGAATTAAAAAATAAATACAGTCAAGTAAGATTTATTGATGCAAAAGGCAAACTTATTATGCCAGGGTTTATAAATACCCACATGCACTATTACAGCACTTTTGCTAGAGGACTAACCAATGACAGCCCTCCAGCAAACAAATTATCTGAAATACTTAAAGGATTATGGTGGAGACTTGATAAAACTCTGACTTTAGAAGATGTTTATTATAGTGCTCTTGTACCTATGATTGATCAGGTTAGAAATGGGGTTACAACTGCTTTTGATCATCATGCAAGTCCTAGGGCAATTACAGGAAGTTTGTTTAAAATTGCAGACGCAGCAACTATGATAGGAATTCGAAGTAATTTATGTTATGAAACCTCTGATAGGGATGGTGAAAAAATTAGGGATGAAGGTATTGCAGAAAATGTAGCATTTATTAAATATTGTAATAATAAAAATGATGATATGCTCAAAGGTATGTTTGGCCTTCATGCTTCAATGACGATTTCAGATAAAACTTTAGATAAGTGTTTAGATGCAATTGCAAATTTAAATACTGGTTTTCATGTTCATACTGGAGAAGGTATTGAAGATACTCAAGACTCTCAGAAAAAGTATGGTAAAGGTGTTGTAGAAAGATGGTATGATGCTGGTGTTCTTTCTGATAAAACAATTGCAGTACATTGCATTCACATAAAAGAAAAAGAAATGGATTTATTAAAAGAAAAAAATACAATAGTTGTTCATAATCCAGAATCTAACATGGGAAATGCAGTTGGTGCCGCATCTATACTTGACATGTATAAGAAAGGCATGCTATTAGGTCTTGGAACAGATGGTTATACTGCAGACATGATGGAATCCTATAAAGTGGCAAATATTATTCATAAACATGTCAAAAGTGATTCTAAAGTTGCTTGGACAGAGATTCCAGATATGCTATTTAACAATAATAGATCAATTACCGAGAGATTTATTAATGGTCAGGTTGGCATTTTAAGAGAAGGAGCATTGGCGGATATTATAATAGTAGATTATAATCCACCAACACCAATTGATGAAAATAATATTAACGGTCATTTGTTATTCGGTATTAATGGACGATTTGTAGATACAACAATAATTAATGGTAAGGTAATAATGGAAAATAGAAAACTAGTTAATATTGATGAAGAAAGAATTATGGCAAGAAGCCGAGAACTTGCTACTGCTGTTTGGAAACGCTTTTAAATAAAACTTAAAATTTGTATGAATAAAAGTAGTAACAAACATACGAGGCAAAAATTTAAAGTTAGTTGAAAGAATAAAATGTCATTAATGTTAACACTAACTTAAATCTGTGGGAGGAAATATAATGGAAAAAATATTGTGGAAAGAAAACACATTGCCTAAAACCAATAAAGAGGGATGTATACAATTCCTTAATAAAGAAGAAGTTTCAAAAGCAAAAAAATTTCATGAAAGTTTTTCAGAATATAGTAAAACACCATTAGTAGATTTAGGAGCGTTCTCAAAAAAGATTGGATTAGGTGGAATATATATAAAGGATGAATCCTATAGATTTGGATTAAATGCATTTAAAGTATTAGGTGGTTCATTTGCTATGGGAAAATATTTGGCAGATAAATTAGGAAAAGATATAGAAGATTTACCATATGAAAAATTAACTTCAAAGGAAGTTAAAGATAAGCTTGGAGAGATTACTTTTGTAACAGCAACAGATGGTAATCATGGAAGAGGAGTTGCATGGACAGCTAATAGATTAAAACAAAAATCAGTAATTTATATGCCAAAGGGTTCATCACTAAAAAGATTAAACAACATAAAGGCAGAAGGAGCAGATGCGAGCATTACAGATTTAAACTATGATGATGCTGTAAGACTCGCAAATAAATATGCAGAAGAACATAGTGGTTTAATGGTTCAAGATACTGCATGGGAAGGTTATGAAAAAATACCAGCATGGATAATGCAAGGATATGGAACAATGGCATTAGAAGCAAGTGAACAGTTAGAAAAATTTGAAGTTTTAAAACCTACTCATATTTTCGTGCAAGCAGGTGTTGGTTCTTTAGCAGGAGCTGTTCAAGGTTTCTTTGCTTCACAATATGGAGAGGAATGTCCAAAGACTGTAATAGTAGAATCAAATCTTGCAGATTGCTACTATAAATCAGCAATGGCAAATGATGGAGAAGCACGAGCTGTTGGTGGAGAAATGCAAACAATAATGGCTGGACTTGCATGTGGAGAGGTTAATACAATTGGATGGGAAATATTGAAGAATTATTCAAAAGTATTTATTTCAGTTCCAGATTGGGTAGCAGCAAAAGGAATGAGAATTCTTGGGAATCCATTAAAGGGAGATACATGTGTGATTTCAGGCGAATCTGGAGCAGTAACCACTGGCGTTTTATATGAAATAATGACTAATGAGGATTATAAAGATTTAAAAGAAGCTTTAGAATTAGATGAAAATTCAAGAGTACTTTTATTTAGTACAGAAGGAGATACAGACCCAGATAAATACAGAGAAATAGTTTGGGATGGTAAATATTAATATTTAAAGTGAGATTGGAATATATAGTTAAGTTGTTATTTTAGCAATACATTGTGAAGGTATTTTAAAATAGGAGGTTATTTATGTTCATAGTAAATATCAATGGTAAAGATGAAGTATCTGAAGGGGACCAATCTTTATTGTCTTTTTTAAGAGATGATTTGAGAATTACTTCTGTAAAGGATGGTTGCAGTGAAGGGGCATGTGGAACATGTACTGTTTTAGTAGATGGAAAGAAGGTAAAAGCTTGCATACAAAAGGTATCAAAATTTGTAGGAAAAAAGATTTTAACTGTTGAAGGATTAAGCTTTAGAGAAAAGGAAGTTTATGAACATTGTTTTGCAGAAGCAGGCGCAGTTCAATGTGGCTTCTGTATTCCAGGGATGGTAATCGCTGCAAAATCATTATTAGATGTTAATCTTAAGCCAACAAGAATAGATGTAAAAAAAGCAATTAATGGTAACCTTTGTCGTTGTACAGGCTATAAGAAAATTGAAGAAGCTATTTTAATGGCGGCAGAATACTTTAGGGACAATCTTCAAATTCTACCTAATCCAACAAAACTTAAAATGGCACAGAAATTTAAACGTGTTGACGCAGCTGAAAAAATAAATGGGACAGGTATTTTTGTAGATGATATTCAATTACCTGGAATGATATATGTAAAAGCAGTTCGCTCAAAATATCCAAGAGCTATTGTAAACAAAATTGATATAAGCAAAGCAGAAGATCATTCGGATTGTGTAAAAATATTGTTAGCAAAGGATGTTCCAAACAATCTTATTGGACATATAAAGCAGGACTGGGATGTAATGATTGCTGAAGGAGATACTACTAGATATGTAGGAGATGCATTGGCATTAGTAGCAACATATCATAAAGATAAACTTGATGAAGTATGCCAATTGGTTGAAGTTAACTACACTGAATTAGAACCAATTACTTGTCCAACAGATGCTTTAAAGGCAGATGCACCTTTAATTCATTCTGATGGAAATATTATGAGTCGTGATATTCTAAAGCGGGGTAATGCTAATGAAGCAATCAAAAATTCTAAATATGTGGTAACAAGAAAATATAAGACACCATTTCAGGAACATGGATTTATGGAGCCAGAATGTGCAATTGCTATGCCCGAAGGAGAAGATGGTATTTTGTTGTATTCTGGTTCACAGTCTGTATATGATGAACAACGTGAAATCTCAAATATGCTTCAGATTCCAATAGAAAAAGTTCATTGTCACGCACAACTTGTGGGTGGAGGTTTTGGTGGTAAGGAAGATATGAGTGTTCAACACCATGCAGCATTAATGGCATGGTATACGAAAAAACCATGCAAAGTTAAATTTTCAAGACAGGAAAGTCTTGATTATCATACTAAACGCCATCCAATGGAAATGGAGTTTACAACATCTTGTGATCAAAATGGTTATTTAACAGCTATGAAAGGTATTATTATTGCTGATACAGGTGCATATGCATCTCTTGGTGGGCCTGTATTACAAAGAGCATGCACTCACGCACCTGGACCATATAATTATCAGAATATTGATATTTTAGGTATGTCGGTTTATACCAATAATGTTGTAGCTGGCGCATTTCGAGGTTTTGGTGTAATACAAAGTTGCTTTGCTATTGAAAATAATATCAACTTACTTGCTGAAATGGTTGGAATTTCACCATGGGAAATCCGTTATCGTAATGCAATTCGTCCAGGTGAGGTGTTACCAAACGGTCAGATAGCAGATGAAAGCGTTGCTATGGCAGAATGTTTAGAAGCTGTTAAAGATGTATATGAATCAAATCCATATGCAGGTATTGCTATATCATTTAAAAATAGTGGAACTGGCGTAGGAAATAAAGATATTGGACGTTGTATTTTATCAATTGAAGACGGGAAAGTTCATATTCGAACTTCTGCAGCATGTATGGGACAAGGGATTGCAACAATGTGTACTACTGTGTTATGTGAGGCAACTGGTTTAGACCCTGCTCTTATCACACACGAAAGACCAGATACTGTTCGTACACCTAATTCAGGAACTAGTACTGCTTCTAGACAAACTGTAATAACTGGCGAATCTGTAAGACGAGCATCTGAAAAATTGAAGTCAGAACTGGATAAAGGCTTAAAATTGAATGATTTGGAAGGCAGAGAATTTTATGGTGAGTATTCTGCAAAGACAGACCCAATGGGATCTAAAAAAGAAAATCCAATTAGCCATGTAAGTTATAGTTATGGAGCTCAAGTTGTAATCCTTAATGAAGAAGGAAAAGTTGAAAAAGTAGTGGCAGCATATGATATTGGAACACCTGTTAATATTCAGTCTGTTGAAGAACAGATTGAAGGTGGTATCCTTATGGGATTAGGTTATGCTTTGACAGAAGAGTTTAAAGTTGAAGGAGGTTACCCTAAGACAAAACTAGGAACACTAGGACTTATGAGAGCAACAGAAGCACCTGAACTTGAAGTCATTCTTGTACAAAGTAAAAATAAAATTCCAGAAACTTATGGTGCAAAAGGCTGCGGAGAATTATGTTTGATTCCAACAGCTCCGGCTTGTTCACTTGCCTATTACAGATTAGATGGAACATTCCGTGCTCAGTTACCGTTAAAAGATACATTTTATAGAAAGACAAAATAGGGTAGAGTACTGACTTGTTATTTTTTGAATATGCCTAAGTAATATGTAAAAATAATTATCAAAATATATAGGAGGCACTTTGTATGGAAAAAATAAGTGAATCTGTAAAGAAGAAGGACCACGAATCTAAAGTTAGGGGTAGTGCTCTTTACGTGGATGATCATGTAATGGATGGGATGCTTTATGGAAAGCTACTGCACTCTACAAAGGCAAAAGCACGGATTACCAATATTTCTCTTCCTAAATTACTTGATGGCTATTTTGTTGTTGATAAGAAAGACGTAACAGGTGTAAACAGAGTTCATATTGTTGAAGATGACACTCCTGTTTATGCAGAAGATACTGTAGAGTATGTTGGTGAACCAATTTTAATGGTTGTTGGACCTGATATTAAAGAAGTTAAGAAAATTTTAAATGATATTATTGTAACATATGAAGAAGAAACCCCCATTTTAGATATGAGAAAATCCGATGCAGTTTTTTTTAATTACAACTATGCAAAAGGAGATATAGATAAGGCTTTTGAAGAAGCTGATCGTGTTTTCACAGAGACATTTCAGACGGGCTACCAAGAACAAGCTTATCTTGAAACACAGGGAATGATTGCCTATCCCCATGATGGGCGAATGACTGTACGAGGTTCTATGCAATGTCCATACTATGTCTATGGTGCAGTTTCAAAAGCGTTGGGCTGTGAGGAAAAAGATGTACAAATTATTCAAGATGTTACTGGTGGAGGATTTGGTGGTAAGGAAGCATTTCCTTCAATTCTTGCTTGCCAGACAGCAGTAGCAGCAAAAAAAGCAAATAAACCAGTTAAAGTTATATTTGACAGAAGAGAAGACATGGAGTTTACTTCAAAACGTCATCCATCTGTCTCTACCTATAAAGTAGCTATTAAAAACGGTAAAATTACTGGTATGGATATTGAGGTTATATTTAATAGTGGTGCATACACAACCCTTTCTCCAGTTGTTTTACAACGTGGCTTAATTTGTGCAAATGGCGTATACCGTATAGATAATCTTCGCGTTATGGGACGTGCTGTTAAAACAAATACTGTACCTTGTGGAGCATATCGTGGCTTTGGTGCACCTCAGACTTTCTTTGCAGTAGAGATGATTATGGATCATATTTCTAAAGAAATTGGTGTTGATTCTCTTGAACTTAAAGAAGAATATATTGTTAAGCAAGGTGATTCTACGTCTACTAGTGGTAAATATCATTTTCATGTACCTTTACCTGAAATGATTGAACAGATTGATAAACTTTCTGATTATCGTTCAAAGCGTAAACAGTATTTAATCCAAAGTGGTAGATATCGTAAAGGCATTGGATTGTCTTTGTTTTTCCATGGTTGTGGTTTTACTGGCAGTGGAGAGCGTGATTTCATTAAGGCTGTTGCAAAAATAAGAAAAAATTCAGATGATACTGTAGAGATTCTTGTAAGTAATGCTGATATAGGTCAAGGACTAAAGACTACTTTCTCTAAAATTGTTGCAGATACTCTGGGCATTTCTTATGAACAGGTGCTTATCAATAACCCAGACACAGACCTTGTTCCTGACTCGGGGCCAACGGTGGCAAGTCGTTCCTTGATGACAGTTGGAGAACTTTTAAGGCGTGCATCAGAGAAACTTAAGAAAGAATGGAAATCAGGAGAAGTTCAAATTATGGAAGAACATTTTGTTGAACCTGATTTTGTAATTCCCTTTAGTCTTGATAAATTTAAGGGAGATGCATATCCAACCTATTCATGGGGCGTAAATGCTATTGAAGTGGAAGTAGATACACTTACTGCTACCACAAAGATACTTGGTGCATGGGGAAGTTTTGATGTTGGTGTTCCTATTGACATGAATATTATACAAGGACAGATGCAAGGTGGTTTTCTTCAAGGGATTGGATATGCCTCTATGGAGCAAATAGATTACAACGATAAAGGTATGATTCGCAATAATAGTTTTAGTGATTACATTATTCCTACAGCAGTAGATGTACCAAATCTAGTTACTAAAATAATTAATAATCCATATACCCACGGTCCATATGGTGCAAAGGGTGCAGGTGAGCTTCCTCTCGTTGGTGCAGCTCCAGCCTATGTTGAAGCTATGGAAAATGCCCTTGGTGCAAACCTAAATAAGATTCCATTCACAACAGAAGATACAATGAGTGTTTTACAGGAGGTGCATAAATAATGATGAAATTTATTCTTAATGACCAAGAGGTCACATCCAATTCCAAAGCAAATGAGCGTTTACTAGATGTACTTCGAAATGAATTTAGTATTACTGGTGTAAAGTGTGGTTGTAAAGAAGGTGAATGTGGTGCTTGTTCTATAATTCTTGATGGAAGATTAGTTAATTCTTGTATGGTAGCTATGGGAAGTATTGAAGGCAGTACTGTTATTACTATTGAAGGGTATCGAGAAACAAAGCGTTTTGCAGCTCTTGATAAGGCATATGCATCTGTCAGTGCTGTACAATGTGGCTTTTGTATTCCAGGCATGATCCTTGCATCTGAATGTATTCTTGATAAAAATCCAAACCCTACTGAAGCAGAGATTCGTGAGGGTATTTCAGGCAATCTTTGTAGATGTACAGGTTATAACGCCATAGTTAAAGCTATTAGTATTGCAGCAAAGGAGGGCAAAGGATTATGGTAAATTGTTATAATCCAACATCTTTAAAAGAAGCATTGGATATCATTGCAAAGGAAGTTGTTACTCCTTATGCTGGAGGTACTGATTTAATGATTGAACCAGATGAAAATGCCACATATTTATTCATTAATAAAATACCTGAAATGAAAAATATAGTAGAAGATAAGGAATTTATTCGTATCGGTGCAGCATGTACTTTTACTAATATTATTGAAAATGAGCTTTCTCCAGCAATTCTAAAGAGAGCAGTTTCGCAGATTGCAGCACCAGCAATACGAAATCTTGGTACTGTTGGTGGAAATATTTGTAATGGATCTCCGAAGGCGGACAGTGCATTGATTTTTTTTGCCACAGACTCTAAACTACGTCTTGTAAGCAACAGAGGTGAACGGGTGATTCCTATTACTGAGTTCTATCTTGGTAGAAAGAAGACTATTATTGAGAAGGATGAACTTCTTGTTGAGATTCTTATGAATAGAAATGTGTTGAATAATTACTACTATAAGAAGGTTGGTGAAAGAAATGCTTTAGCAATTTCAAGAGTATCTTTTGCTGGTATCCTTAACATAGAAGCTGGCAAGATTGCTAATTGTATAACAGCATTCGGTGCAATCAGTGACGTAATCATCAGACGGAAAAATATTGATGCAATGTTTGTTGGCAAGACTATTGAAGAGGCAAAGGCTGTCAAGGAAGAGTATCTTGCAGAATATAATAAAGCGATTGTTACTATAAAAGGTAGAATATCTGAAAAATACAGAAAGACAGTATGTATGAATTTACTCAATGATTTTCTTGAAAGCAATGGAATCTGATTCTATTCAATAAAATAAAAAACTTGGTGTTTTCTATATATTGTGTTATATTATAAAGATAACATTGTTGATACAAAATTAATGTATCGCACATAATGATGTTTTGTCCTTGGAGGATAATTAATGAAAATCGGAACAGTAAAATGGTATAACACAGAAAAAGGTTTTGGATTTATTGAAGTTGAAGGTGAAAAAGATGTTTTTATTCACTCATCTGCAATTAAAGATTCAATAAGAAGTCTTGAAGAAGGTCAAAAAGTTCAATTCGAAACAGAAAAAGGACCTAAAGGACTTCAAGCAATTGAGATTTCACTAATATAAACATAGTTAAATCTTAATGGTTAAAATATAAAGCTTTTGCCACCTTTATGAAGGTGGCTTTTTTTAATTGTATAGGAAATAGCTTGCGGAACTGCCTGTGGATAACAGTTATGCTCGACCGCAGGGAGATTTTGTTCTTGAAAATTAATAATCTGTTCTATTAGGCACATGAAAGAAAATAACAAGCCAAAATGTCATGCATATTGACTTGTTATTTCTTTGAATGTGCCTTAAGCTATTCCATAACCATATTTCTCGAATATTTTCTTACAAGTATCAGTAAATAAGAAATCTTCAAATGTTTTTGAAACATCTGGATTTTTACTAGCTTTGATTACGCCTATAGGATATGTTATTGGTGAATGCTTGTCCTCAGCAATTGTTTCAATGATCTTAACATCCTTGCTACTTAAAGCATCACTTTTATATACAAATCCAACTTCAGCATTCCCAGAAGTTGACCAAGCAAGTACTTCTTTTACATCCTTAGCAAAAACAAGTTTTGATGATACAGCATCTTTAATACCAAGTTTTCCAAAAACCTCATCAGCATATTGTCCAGCAGGAACGCTTTTGGGTTCACCAACGGCAATCTTTTTAACTTTATCACTAGTTAGGTCTAAAATACCAGTTAATGTAGTATCTTTTGGTCCAACCAAAACCAAATCATTTTTAACTAAGTCTTTTTTAGTATTATCCAGAAGTAAAGACTTATCAGCTAATGCTTTCATTTGGCTTTGACCAGCTGAAATAAAAATATCGCAAGGAGCGCCTTGTTCTATTTGTTGTTGAAGTGATCCCGATGCACCAAAATTAACACTAAGAGTTACATTTGGTTTAACTTTTTTAAATTCAGTTTGTATATCTGTCATTGCTTCTTTTAAACTAGCAGCTGCAGAAATATGTAGTTCTACTGGAGATTCAGCAGGTTTAGTCTCAGTTGTTGTATTTCCTTTTTGTTCAGAAGATACATCTTTTTGAGTACTGCAACCAATTATTAGTAAAGATAGCATTAAAGTTATTAAAGTGGAAATTACAATTTTCTTTTTCATAAATAAAACCTCACATTCATTATTTTTTATTTATAGTTATGTTTAATAATGTTTAGTTATGTTTTATAACGATTTTTATTATATTAGCATTAATTTACATAAAATACAATAGAGATTTGTAAAAATAAAAGTTTGAATTAAATATACATAAAGATAGATATTAAAACAGCTGTTAATATGAAGAATAGCTGCATATAATTATGTCTCTTAAAAAATTGTTCTTGACAAACTATACTTTAATGTTGTTATATTTAAATATAGTTATGTTGTGTTTCGTTATGTTTTGTTAAAAAAGTAGTATATGATCTCAAAGAGGAGAATACAGTAATGTATAAATCTTTTTGAGATCTTTTTTGTGGTTTAAATTGTAATATACTTTTGGATTAAATTTTCAAATTAAAATTATTACTAATATTAAGAAAAGATACAAGGGGGAAGAAATATAGTGCAGATATTTAAAAAGTCATCAGAAAATTTTAAACAAGCAGATAAAAATTTACTGTTAATGCTTAAATCTAATAATCATATTATAACCATACTTGTTATTCTATCATTTATAATATTTTTTATTTCTTTTACCGTAGGAAGATATGGAATACCTTTTGATCAACTTTCAAACATTTTTTTATCTAAACTTTTAGGATTGCGCAAAAGCTGGCCTGATACTGTAGAAACTGTATTGTTTAGTGTAAGACTTCCAAGAGTTTTGGCAGCTATGATTATAGGTGCAGCACTTTCATTATCAGGAGCAACTTATCAAGGTTTATTTAAAAATCCTATGGTATCACCAGATATATTAGGAGCATCTGCTGGTGCAGGTTTTGGTGCTTCAATAGCTATTTTATTATCCTTTAATATTATAGAAACACAGATTTTTGCATTTGTATTTGGAATGGGAGCTGTAATGCTTACCTACATATTAAGTACAATAATTGGTCGTAATAATAATGCTATTTTAGTATTGGTACTTACAGGGATGGTTGTTTCAACACTATTTTCTTCATTTATATCAATGACAAAGTATGTAGCGGATCCAAATAGTAAATTACCTGCTATAACTTTTTGGCTAATGGGTGGACTTTCATCAATAAATTCTAAAGATGTACTGATTTTAGCTATTACAGTTTTTTTGGGGGCAGTACCTTTGTACTTAATAAGATGGAAGTTAAATGTTTTATCTTTTGGAGAAGAAGAGGCTAAGGCTTTAGGCATTGATACTTTTAAAATCAGAATTCTAGTTATATTTTGTTCAACTCTTATGACAGCTGTATCTGTATCGTTAAGTGGAATGATTGGGTGGGTAGGGTTGATTATACCTCATTTTGCAAGAATGCTTGTAGGCCCAAATTATAAGGTATTAATTCCAACGTCAATATTACTTGGAAGTGCATATCTTCTTATGGTTGATGATATAGCGAGAAGTTTATTTTCTATAGAGATACCACTTGGTATATTAACATCTCTTATAGGTGCACCTTTTTTTATATTTATGCTTTTAAAGGGAAAGAGGGGATGGATATGAAGCTAGAGGTTATAAATGCATCTTGTGGTTATGGAAAAAGTACAGTAGTAAAAAATATCTCGATGAATGTTGAAAGTGGAGAAATACTTTGTTTGCTTGGACCTAATGGGGTAGGCAAAACAACTTTTTTTAAAACAATACTTGGTTTTTTAAAACTACAATCTGGCAACATATTGCTTGATGGCCAAGACATTAATAATTGGCCTAAAAAGAAATTAGCAGAATCAATAGGATATGTTCCACAAGCACATACTCCGCCATTTCCCTTTAGTGTAATTGATGTAATTATTATGGGGAGAACTGCACATATTGGAATGTTTGAATCACCTTCAAAAAAAGATAAAGAAATTGCAGAAGAAGCAATGAATACCTTAAATATAGCTTATTTAAAGGATAAAATTTATACAGAAATAAGTGGTGGTGAAAGACAAATGGTATTAATAGCCAGGGCATTAACACAGCAGCCTAAAATACTTGTTATGGATGAGCCTACTTCAAATTTAGACTTTGGAAATCAAGTGAAGGTTCTTGAAGAAATAAATAAATTAGCTAAAAAGGGACTTGGAATTATTATGACATCACATTTTCCAGATCATGCGTTTTTATGTTGTACTAAAGTCGCATTGATGCAGAAAAATAATGTATTTACCATTGGAACTGTGGATGAAGTAGTAACCGAAGAAAATTTAAAAATGGCTTATGGTGTGGATGTCAAGATAACTAGTGCTATTAATAATAAAGGTGAAAAGGTTAAATCATGTGTGCCAATGATAAATTAAAATTATTGTTAATGAATAGTTGGTCAAATATAGATTACATATAAGATGACAGATAGTAAGTTGGATAAAATATTAAAAGGCATAATGAAAAAATAACTATATAAACGAAGGATGTGTGTTTATGAAAAAAAGTAGTAAATTGATTTTTATAATTGGTTGTTTAATTATATCATTAGCAACTGGATGTAGTAAAAATATTTCAACTAAAGATACAGAACAAAAAGCTCCACAGACACAAACAATTATTGATGCTACTGGGAAAAAGGTAGAGGTACCTTTAGATATAAAAAGAATAGGGGATGCATGGCAAGCTCATAATGAGGTTTTAAGTATGCTTGGAGCAGGAGATAAGATTGTTGCAACAATACTTACAGAAAAAACAAGACCCTGGTTATACAAAGTAAATCCTAAAATGAAAGATGCAAGCACAGTATTTGATGCAAATAGTGTTAATACAGAAGAACTAATAAAAACAAAACCAGATATTGTGTTTACACCTTTAAATGATAAAAATGCTAATAAAATATCAGATTTAGGGATTCCTGCTGTTCAATTGAATTTTACTGATTTTAATGGTTTAAAAGAATGTTTCAAGCTAACAGGAAATATTCTTGGAGCAGATGCTAAAAAAAGAGCAGAAGACTATGTATCATATTTAGATGATAAACTTAATTCTATAACAAGTATTACATCTAAAATACCAAAAGAACAAAAACCTAAAGTACTACATGTAACATCACTTTCACCGATTACTGTAGATGGAAGCGATACAATAATTAACGCATGGATAGATGTAGCTGGTGGAATAAATGCAGCTGGAGAAGTGAGTGGGAATAATAAAGAAGTATCTATGGAACAAATATTAAAATGGAATCCAGATATTATAATATTAAGTAGTAATACTTTAATGAAAGTAAGCAATGGTAAAAAGAATATAGATCAATTATTAACTGATGAAGCATGGAAACATGTTAATGCTGTTAATAATAGCAAAGTGTATTTTAATCCAGATGGAGCTTTTTATTGGGATAGATATAGTGCAGAAGAAGCGTTACAAATTCAATGGGCTGCAAAAATTATAAATCCTGATAAATTTCAAAATATAGATATAGTTAAAGAAACTAGAAACTTTTATAAGACATTTTTAAATTATGATCTCTCGGAGGAAGAAGCTAATAAAATAATTAATGATGAGCCACCAGCATAATAAGGCACATTTGAGTAAAAACACTAATGAGAGGATGATGTATAAGTGGAGATACAAGAAAAAATAAATAATTACTGGTCAAAAAGAGCTGATAAGTTTAGTGAATGCAGGCTTAAAGATTTTGAAGGGTTTCAGCGAGAAATTTGGACAAACATTATTAGTGAAAAAATTCCGAAAGGTGATGGACTTCGTGTGTTAGATGTTGGTACTGGCGCAGGATTTTACGCTTTTTTGTTAGCTGATTTAGGATTTGATGTGACAGCAATTGATTATTCTAATAATATGATTAGAAATGCTATAAACAATTCTAAAAAACTTGGTTATAGTAACATAAAGTTTCTTCAAATGGATGCACAGGATTTGAAGTTTGATGACAGTAGTTTTGATTTTATAATATCACGTAACGTTACCTGGACTTTGCCAGATCCTGAAAAAGCTTATGAACAATGGTGTAGAGTTCTTTCGCCTGGAGGCAAGATAATGAATTTTGATGCAAACTATGCTCAGGGTTTTAAGTTAGCTGATGATAAAGGGATGGACTATAAAGAAATGCAAAATTGGATACCAAGTTCGTATAATAGGACAATGCAGAGTGAAGATTTGATACTGGAACGTAATGATTTTGCAAAACAACTTTATATATCTAATTTTGTAAGGCCTCAGTGGGATGTAGATATACTTATTAAAAATGGTTTTAGTAAAATAACAATTGATACTGAAATTAGTAAGAAAATATATGTTAATGAGAAAGATAAAGAAAAAAGAAATGATAATAAATTTGGATCGGATTCTAATATGTTTATGGTGTTTGCTATAAAAAATTCTTGATTAATTAGGAGATGTGTAATTATGAATAAAGCTTATGAGTTTGATGAAATAGCACAAAATGTATTTTTACCAATATATCCTCTTATAGCAGATCAAATAAAAAGAGAAACAAAAATTGATAAAGGAGTTTGTTTAGATATAGGCTGTGGAGGTGGACATCTAGGTTTTGCTTTAATGAAAATAACTAATCTTGATGTAATATTTTTAGATAATAATAGTGATGCTTTGGATATTACTAAAAAAAGAAGCAAAGATTTAAAAGTTGAGTATAGAACAAGTACTATTTTAGGAGATGTTCAAAATATTCCTATAGAGGACGAGAGTATTAACTTGGTTATTAGCAGAGGTTCCTTATGGTTTTGGGAAGATAAGAAAAAGAGTTTTGAAGAAATATATAGGGTGCTAACGGATGGAGGAATTGCATATATTGGAGGTGGATTTGGAGATGAAAAAACCAAAAATGAGGTGTATCAAAAGATGAAAGAAAGAGATGGACAGGATTTTGCAGAAAAGAGGAAAAAGTTTACGACTGGAAATGATATTAACTTTTATAATGAAATGTTGAAAGAAACTAACATTGAAAATTTAAAAATTAAAGATGATGAAGAAGGACTATGGATAATAATAAGAAAGAATGAAAGATCATAATAAAATTAGAAGCTGTTTAATGATAAGGGGGAATCAATTTGAAATTTGTTACATTTTCAGGACCACCATCGTCAGGTAAAACCTCAGTAATTCTAAAGGTTATTGACTGTTTAAAAGATAGAGAAAGTAAATTTGGTGTTATAAAATTTGATTGCCTTACAACATATGATGATGTGCTTTATAAAAAAGCTGGAGTTGAAGTTATGGTCGGATTATCAGGGAATCTTTGCCCAGACCATTTTTATATTAGTAACATTGATGATTGTGTTAAACATGGAGTTGAAAAAGGATTAGATTTATTAATAAGTGAAAGTGCCGGATTATGTAATAGATGTTCACCTCATATAAAAGATGTTTTAGCAGTATGTGTAATTGATAATCTTTCTGGAATAAACACTCCTAAAAAAATAGGACCAATGCTAAAATTTGCTGACATAATAGTAATTACAAAAGGTGATATAGTATCTCAAGCAGAAAGAGAAGTGTTTACTTTTATGGTAAAGGAGGCAAATCCTAAAGCGAAAATATTATATGTCAATGGACTTACTGGACAAGGTGCTTATGAATTAAGTTTGAGTTTAAAACAAGCAAGCTCAATAGAAAATCTTGAAGGAAAAAGACTTAGATTTACAATGCCAGCGGCCTTATGCTCATATTGTCTTGGAGAAACAATAATAGGAGACGATTATCAAACAGGAAATACAAAAAAAATTAATTTTAAAGAGGAGAAAAGTAAGTCAAATATTATTGAAAGTTATTTATTTGATGAAGATGATAAAATAGTCCAAACTGGTGAAACAATTATTGAATCATTAACTATTTTAGGTGGACATGATAAGGATGGAAATATAGAAAATATTAAACTCACAGTAAATGTTGGGGAAGTAATTAGTATAGTTGGCCCTACTGGATCAGGGAAAAGTAGATTGCTTGAAGATATAGAATGCATGGCGAAAGGAGATACACCTACAGGAAGAATTATAAAAATAAGTGGAGAAAATTTAACTGCAAACAAATTAGTTGCTGAGCTTTCTCAAAATATGAATTTTGTAATGGACGTATCTGTTGAAGATTTTATAAGAATGCATGCTAAAAGCAGAAATATTAGAGAACTTAAAGATATTACAGAAAAAATAGTACAGTATGCTAATGAACTAGCTGGAGAAAAATTCACTGGGAATGTTCCTATAACTGCATTAAGCGGTGGACAATCTAGGGCATTAATGATTGCAGATACAGCCTTCTTAAGTACTTCTCCAATAGTTCTTATTGATGAAATTGAAAATGCTGGTGTAGATAGAAGTAGAGCTTTAGACCTATTAGTTAAAGAAGGAAAAATAGTTTTTGTATCCACTCATGATCCAATATTAGCATTACTTGGGGATAAGAGAATAATAATAAAAAATGGTGCTGTGAGTAAAGTTATTATAACAAACACAAAGGAAAGAGATAATCTTAGGATAATGAAAAAAATTGACAATAAGATGTCGCAGCTTAGAAATGCATTAAGAAAAGGAAAAATAATAGATTGGAATATGAAGAAATATTTTCAAGAGGAGGATTAAAATGAAAAAGTTTCCAGAAATAAAATTAGTACCTGATGAAATGAGAGAAAGATTGGATTTTTTAGGGTATATATATTGCCCAGCTAAAGAAGTATTTTCAGATAAGATAAAAAAGTTTATAGAATCAAAAGAATGGGATGATATAAAAGCAGTAGTTCCAATGGGGAGTTGTGGAAAGGATGAATATTTTAATGTTAATAAGATAAAAGATATTGATAAATTTCCAAGTGTTATAACTCAGTCTGGATTTGCAGAATTTTTTGAAGAAGAATTTACACAAAGATTCATTGATAGAGGGTATTTTGAGGACTTAGGTTATAGCAAGGACTTAAATTCTACATATGAAGGTTTAAATCTAAAAGATCCTAAAGGTGCTTATAATATTTATTCATCCTTTCCATATGTTATCCTTGTGGATGAACGTAAACTTAATAATAGACCTATTCCATTAAGCTGGGAAGATATTCTTGATGAAAAATATTCGAAAAGTATTGCAATTGGACATACAGAAGAGGATATAAATGAAATTGTTCTTTTATATATCTATAAGAATTTTGGAGAAGAAGGGATTAAAGCTTTAGCAAGAAATGTAAATGAACCTATGGGAACAATAGAAATGGCAAAAGCAGCTGGAGCAAATCAGCTAAGTGAAAATGCGATATATATTATGCCATACTTTTTTGCAAAGGCAGCACCTAAGAAAGATTATTTGAAATTAATATGGCCAAAAGAAGGAGGACTTTTATGTCCACTTTATGTAATGGTTAAAAAAGATAGGGAAAGTTATCTAGATGAACTAATCAATTATCTTTATAGTTATGATTTAGGGCAAGATTTAGCTGATAAACATTTTCCTCATATCAACAATAATGTAAACAATAATATTCAAAATGGTGGTAAAGTACAATGGTTAGGATGGGATTATATTTATGAAAAAAATATAATAACTCGTGTAATGGAAATTGAAGAAATTTTCTATAGGGAATGGTCAAAAAAGGGGGATTTCAAATGAAAAGAATTAGTCCATTAATTCTAGTTTTCATTATTATGTCAACATTATTTGTTGGATGTGGAAATAATACTTCAAATACCAATGCTGCAAAAAATACTAATATAGCAGAGGAAAAATCAAGTGTAAAAACAATAACTGATATGGCAGGCAGAAAAATGGAAGTACCATCAAAAATCACTAAAGTATATTGTACTGGACAACCAGGAATTGTTATGATGCATAATATAAATTTAGATAAGTTAGCAGGATGGTGTTTTGAATTAAGGGATTATGAAAAGAAATATATAGATCTTAAATACCAAAGTTTACCTGTAATAGGAGCAATGCAAGGAAAGAATGGAACTGTAAGTAAAGAACAGTTATTGTCTTATAATCCTCAAATTATATTATCTATGGGAGCTGTAAGTGATAGTACAGTTTCAGAGGCAGACAAGTTATCAAAAGACATAGGAATCCCTGTTGTAGTTGTAGATAGTAGCTTGCAGAATTTAGATAAGAGTTATGAGTTTCTAGGAAGCTTGTTAGATGAAGAAGAAACAACTAATAAATTGTCTAAGTATTGCAGGGATACAATGGAGCAATTAAAAGAGATAACATCTAAAATACCAGAAGATAAAAAAATAAGAGTTTATTATGCAGGTGGAGAAAAAGGACTTGAAACAGCTCCAATAGGAAACTGGCATGCAGAATTGTTAGATTATGCAGGAGCAAAAAATGTAGTGGATTTTAAAGCAGGAGGAGGGCGTAGTGATGTATCCATAGAGCAGGTTCTAACTTGGAATCCAGATTTAGTAATTGAAGCAATATATGATAATCACTTAGATGGCGTGTTTAATAGTAAGGAATGGGCAGGAATAAGTGCAGTACAAAACAATAAAGTTTTTAGTGCTCCAGATGAACCTTATAATTGGGTGGATACACCACCATCAAGCAATAGAATAATAGGACTTAAATGGCTAGTAAATTTATTGTATCCAGAGTATAGTAAAATAGATATGAAGAAAGAAGTAAAAGAATATTACAAACTATTTTACAAAGCAGATATAGATGACAAGGCAGCAGAAGAATTATTAAATACTAAAGCATCACTTGTATTAAAATAGACTTATGAATATATTTTACTTCTGAAAGAATTTCGTGATCAATTGAGTATTGACAATTGGAACATATATATGAAAATACTAATATTATAGTTAGGATTGGGGTTAAGGGTATGAGTAAAATGAAAAATATCATTGATAAATCTGAATATGACGTTTTGGGATTATTACCTTGTCCTATTAAGGTGCCAATAGAAATTGGTTTCGAGGATATGATAAATAATTTAGAACATGAATGTGATTTCAAATATCTTTTAGAAGGTAATGCTAATTATGAAGTTATGTGGATGGATGAATATTCACATATTCCGCTTAAGGAGGAGTTACCTAAAATTATTATAAGTGCTGGAGTAAATAGTTTTTATAGAAAAGATTTTAGAACCAAGGCAATAGATGAAAAATACTTTAAAGAAGTTAAAGGAATTGAAGAAGATGTAAAGGTTAATGATTTAAGTGATTTAGAGGGAAATTATTATATAATGGCATTAAATTATTTAGTTATGGTTGTGGATTTAACTAAATTAAAAGGTAGAGAAATACCTAATTCCTGGGAAGAACTTTTAAATAGTCCTTTTAAAAATGAAATTGCTATTAGAGGTAAAAAGGGAAAGTATTGCGAAACAACATTGCTTGCAATATATAAAGACTATGGAATTGATGGAATTGAAAAATTAAGTAAACTTGTTGGGTATGGCGGACATCCAGCTGAAATGGTGAAGAATATAGGAAAAGGAATAAAAGATGCACCCACAATTAGTGTTATACCATATTTTTATGCAAAACTTCTTAAAAATAATAAAAATGCTAAGGTTATATGGCCAAAGGAAGGAGCAATTATAAGTCCTGTTACATTGCTAGTTCAAAGAAATATTTCTAAAAACTTAGAAAGTGTAGTAAGTTATTTTATTAGTTCGGAAGTAAGAGAAATTTGTAAAAATGCATCTTTGCCACATCCAATGGAATTTTTAAAGTACCTGAGGGAAAATAATTATAAACTAAATTGGATAGGATGGGATTTTATAAGCAATAATGATATAAATAAATTATTAATAGAACTTAATTCACATTTTAATAATTTATAATTAGTAAAGTTCATGAAAGAGAATAGTAGAGAAGGCTATTGATATTTTATTTGTATCAAAATAATGAGCTAAAATGCATTACTTGATAGAAATTCTGACTTAGAAATGATAGAATTAATTGATGCAATTAAGGAGGGATTTTATGGATGTTGACGGATCTCTAACAGCACTTGAGGTTGCTGAATTATTAAAGATAACTAAAAATACTGTATATGAATTAGTAAAAAGAGGAGAATTACCTGGCTATAAGGTAGGTAAAAAATTAAGA
>Ga0302173_10000404_pt1 | contig 23613 bp, 23 predicted proteins | sample I_Fen_N3_1_FD_198785 | JGI IMG/M metagenome (GOLD analysis project Ga0302173, IMG submission 198785) | Peat permafrost microbial communities from Stordalen Mire near Abisko, Sweden - I_Fen_N3_1 | ecosystem: Environmental > Terrestrial > Soil > Wetlands > Permafrost | place: Sweden: Abisko... | reverse complement strand
GCAATGCACCAGGATAGTTTTCGTCTAAATCCGGACTTAACAAACTAAAGGTTATTGAAGGATTATCACCAGAAGTTAAATTAGTAACATTCCATATTTTTTTTCCAAAACCAATATTTCCGCCATGCAAAGCATTCTCGTTGTTATTGGTATTAAGTTGAAAATTTTTGTTGTTTAATGTAAAAGCACCCTTATCGATTCGTCCTGCATATCGCCCAACAGTTGTACCAAAATAAGGAGCACTTGGCAAATTATAAGAAGCCAGATAAGATTCCAGATTATCGAAACCTAAAACTACATCGACAAGATTACCGCCCGAAGTTGGAATTTGTAACGAAGTAACAGTTGCACCATAATTTATAATCTGGACATTCATACCGTTTTTGTTCGATAATTTAAAAGAAAGAACTTCTTCGTTATCTAATGTTAAGCCAAAAGATTTGGATGCAGATGTTTCCTGAAAATGCGATATGTTCTTTGTTTCCATATAAACTTTGAAAAAAATGAAATCCAAAAATAGAAACATTCTTTATTTTTACATACCAGTACCTACCAGTTTTTAGTATATTGCAAAAAAAACTAATTTTTATGAATGTTATTTCGATTCAAAACAATCTTGGTTTACCAAAATATAAGCAGATTATTCTTTCAATAGAAAAAGCAATTGAAGAGGGCAAATTGATAAAAGGCGACCGACTTCCGTCTGTAAACAAAGTTTGTTTGGCTTTTTCGCTGTCTCGGGATACGGTTTTGTTAGGTTATGACGAACTCAAAAAAAGAGGTATTATTTATGCCATTCCCGGCAAAGGTTATTATGTTAAAAGCGTAGAAACCACTATAAAACAAAAGGTTTTTTTATTATTTGATGAATTAAATAGCTTTAAAGAAGATATCTATAATTCGTTTTTGCAACACATAGGGAAAAATGTTCAGGTCGATATATTTTTTCATCATTTTAATTCGCAGGTTTTTGAGAAATTGATAAATGACAGTTATGGCAATTACACCAAATACATTGTAATGCCTACTAATTTAAGTGATGTGGCTGGTTTTCTAAAAAACCTACCAGTAGGTGAAGTAATCATACTGGATCAAACCAATCCGGAACTAAAATTGTATCCCGCAATTTATCAAAATCATCAAAAAGATATCTTTGAAGGTTTGATGAGAGGAAAAGCGAAGTTGGATAAATACAAAAAACTGATTTTAATTTTCCCAGGATTTCGAGAACCGCTTGGAATGAAAATTGGTTTTGAAGCTTTCTGTGCTGAATATGATTTTGAGTATGAAATTATAACTGAATTTACGGACAAAGAAATTATTTTTGGCGATTTATTTATTATTCCGAATGATCGTGATTTGGTTCACGTAATCGAAAAAGCGAGAGCTCAAAACTTGAAATTAGGCAATGATTTTGGAATAATATCTTACAATGAAACTCCTTTAAAGAAAATTGTTGCAAACGGAATTACAACTATTTCAACACATTTTGAAATGATGGGAAAAATTCTCGCTAACATGGTTATTAAAGGAAGTAAAGAACAAATAGAAAACAAATCGTCTTTGATTATTCGGAATTCTTTATAAAGTGATATTTGCTTAATAAAGTATATTTCACAACTAAAAACATTTTTGTTTGATAGTGCTTTAAAAAAAGAATGAGAACATTTTTTGTATATATTTGTAAATGTAAATTTTACACTTAATATTTTTAGTTTGTTTCAGATTCTTTAATTTTTAGTTTTTTAATAATAGTTTTATTGAAGTAAAAAACCCTGAAAGGTTGTAGTTTTCAGGGTTTTGTTTTTTTAGAAAAATTCAATAAGTGCTTAAATTTTTAGAGATTCAGTACAAAATCGTTTAGTAATTTTTCTTCATATTTTTCTTTATTAAAAGTATACAGATAAGATCCTTTTCGTGATGACTGCATATCTTTTTCTTCTAATTTATTTAAAATTTCCAACGAATTGATTTTGCTGATAAAGTTGCGTTTGTCCAATTCTTTACTCAAAATAGCTTCATATAATTCTAATAACTGACGCATGGTGAATTTTTCAGGGAGCAATTCAAATCCAATAGGTTTGATCGAAGTTCTGTATCGCAATCTTTTAATGGCATTTTTAACCATTTCATTGTGGTCAAAAATCAAGTTTGGTGCATCGGTAATACTGAACCATTGTGCATGATAATTCTTAATCAGTTCGGCATTATGATTTTCAATATTGATCAAAGCATAGTACGAAACAGAGATGGTTCTGTCGACAGGGTCACGATCGATTTCACTGTAAGCATATAACTGCTCCATATAAATATCGTTTAGACCTGTGTAAGTATTTAAAATTCTGATAGCCGCATCGTCTAATACTTCATCTCGTTTTAAGAAACCACCAATCAGAGACCATTTTCCTTTTTCAGGCTCAAAGTCTCTCTTGATTAATAATATTTTCAACCCCTCATGGTCGAATCCAAAAATGATACAATCTACTGCTAATAGTACTTTATCTGCAGAGCTATAACTGTTTAGCATATTCAATTTTTTATTGGTAAATATATAAACTTCCTAATTTGTTTTACAACTATATTAATGTGTATTTTACACTTATAGCAAAATGGTTTGCTATAATATTCTTAAGTTAATGGTTTTTATGAAAATACAGACAAAAGTAATGGTTTTTTTCTTGCTAAAATGAGGCTTGAAATTTCAATATTTATTAAAAATCTATAATTATGGATTCTTTTACTCAAAATTTTAGAGTTATAACAAAATTTTGAAGAATAAAGATCTGTTTTTAGTAGTGTTTTCACACTTGAATTGCTAAATGTGTTTTTATTTTACCTTTTTAATATTATTTATTTGTTTTTGAGTATTTATTTTAATTAAATTTACAAATGTAAAAAAAACACTTATAGTGATATGAATCGCTATAGAGAAGATTTAAAAAATTTGTATTGTACTAAAGAACAGATGTATCATGAAAAAAACACTTTTAATAGCATTTTTTATTATCACTTGCAATTACAATAGTTTCGCCCAAAGCGTGACCACAGTAATTTCTATAAAAGAAACAACCAATGCGCCCATAATAAATAAAAATATTTATGGACATTTTGCTGAGCATTTGGGACGATCCATTTATGGAGGTTTTTTTGTAGGTGATACCTCAAAAATTCCAAATACAAACGGAGTTCGAAATGATATAATCCAAGCTTTAAAAGAATTAAAAATCCCTAATTTAAGATGGCCGGGAGGTTGTTTTGCAGATACCTATCACTGGAAAGATGGTATTGGGCCAAAAGAAAACAGACCAACAATCGTAAATCAATGGTGGGGAGGAGTTACTGAAGATAATAGTTTTGGTACACACGATTTTTTAAACATGTGCGAATTACTTGGCGCAGAACCTTACCTGTCCGGAAATGTAGGTAGCGGTACCGTTCAGGAGCTTTCGGATTGGGTGCAATATGCCAATTTTAAAGGTAAAAGTCCAATGAGTGACTTGCGTACAAAAAATGGTAGAACAGAACCTTGGAAAGTGAATTTTTGGGGAATTGGCAATGAAGCTTGGGGTTGCGGCGGAAATATGACGGCAGATTATTATGCAAATGAGTATAGAAAATATGCCACGTTTATGCCAAATGATATCGTACGAATTGCATCAGGCGCAAACAGTGACAACTATAATTGGACAGAAACTTTAATGAAAAATATTCCGGTCAATATGTTAGGAGGTCTTGCACTTCACCATTACTCGGTAATAGATTGGAACAAAAAAGGAGACGGCGTTGATTTTACCGAAGATCAATATTTTGCAACAATGAAAGAGGCTTTAAAGATGGAAGAGTTGGTCACCAAACATTCGGCGATTATGGACAAATACGATCCAAGCAAAAAAATTGATCTTGTTGTGGATGAATGGGGCGGTTGGTATGATGTTGAAAAAGGAACAAATCCCGGTTTTTTATTCCAGCAAAATACAATGCGCGACGCTGTTTTGGCAGGAGCAACATTGAACATTTTTAACAATCATTCAGATAGAGTTCGTATGGCGAATTTGGCACAATGCGTAAATGTTTTGCAAGCCGTTATTTTAACAGATAAAGCAAAAATGATTACCACGCCAACCTATCATGTAATGAAAATGTACAATGTACATCAGGACGCTACATTACTATCTCTAAATTTTAGTGCACCAAAGTACACGTATAAAGAAGAATCACTTCCGGCGGTTTCGGCATCAGCCTCAAAAGATAAAAGCGGAAAAATTCATATTTCGATAGTAAACGTAGATTCAAAAAATAAAAACAAAATAGAAATTGATGTAAATAATCTGGGAGTAAAAAACTTTACAGGAACAATACTAACCGCATCAAAATTGCAGGATTTTAATTCTTTTGATATGCCTAATAAAATTGTGCCAACAGCTTTTAAAGGATTTGAAAATAAAAAAGGAAAACTAGAAATTACAATCCCGCCATTTTCAATATTAGTTTTAGAAGGGAAATAGAATTACAAACAAATTACGTCTTTTATTTATGAATAAAAGAGGCTCGTAACAATAATGCTAACAAATCAAAATAAAGCCATTTTAAATTTGAATTTGATGATATTTTGAATTTAAGATGAAGTATTCGTAATCGAACAAGTGTAAAACTTACGTTTGTTTTTGGTTTTAATCTTAAATGTTTGATTTTGATGCATTATTTGTAAAAATATCGCACGCTTTTTTTGTTAAGTGTTTTTTATACACTTATTAATTATTTATAATTATATTTGTCACTATTAAAAAATGAATTTCGAATGAAAAATTACGTTATAGGATTGGACTACGGAACAGATTCTGTTCGAGCGATGCTAATAGACACTGAAAATGGGCAAGAGTTGGCATCCAATGTTTCTCATTATAAGAGATGGAAAAACAAACAATATTGTGATGCCTCGATAAATCAATTTCGTCAGCACCCTTTAGATCATATTGAAGGTTTAGAAATTACGATTCAAACCGTTATAAAAGAAAGTAAAGTCGATCCTTCCTTAATAAAAGGAATTTGTATTGATACCACCGGATCTTCTCCAGTTCCTGTAACCAAAGAGGGAATTCCGTTGGCATTGACAAAAGGGTTCGAAGAAAACCCAAATGCGATGATGGTGTTATGGAAAGATCATACATCTATAAACGAAGCAAACGAAATCAATGAACTGGCTGTAAGCTGGGGCGGAGAAAACGTAACCAAATATGTTGGTGGAATTTATTCATCAGAATGGTTTTGGGCAAAAATCCTGCACATTGCAAGAGAAGATGAAGCGGTTCGAAATGCCGCGCATACCTGGATGGAACATTGCGATTTAATGACCTATTTATTAATTGAAAATAAAGATTTAAAAACATTTAAAAGAAGCCGTTGTGCTGCAGGACATAAAGCAATGTGGCACGCAGACTGGAACGGACTTCCTCCGGTTGAATTTTTAGAAAAACTACATCCGTATTTAGCGACGCTTCGCGGAAATTTATATGATGAAACCTATACTTCAGATTTAGTTGCCGGGAATTTAAGTAAAGAGTGGGCAGATCGTCTAGGACTTTCGACAGAAACAATTGTGGCTGTTGGAACTTTCGATGCGCATTCTGGTGCAGTTGGAGCTAAGATTGGAGAGAACACTTTAGTTCGTGTTATGGGAACTTCAACCTGCGATATTCTGGTTGGTTCTTATGATGAAGTAGGAACTAAAACGGTTCGCGGAATTTGCGGACAAGTTGACGGATCTGTAATTCCGGGATTTATAGGTCTTGAAGCGGGACAATCTGCTTTTGGCGATTTATTGGCTTGGTATAAAGAATTATTGATGTGGCCAACAGAGCATTTATTAACAGCTTCAGCTATTTTAAATGACGAACAAAAAGAACAATTAAGAGAAGAATTCAGCGATAAATTAATTGTTGAATTGACTAAAGAAGCCGAGAAAATTGCAGTTTTAGACAGTCTTCCAATGGCGCTGGACTGGATTAACGGGCGTAGAACTCCAGATGCCAATCAGGAATTAAAAAGCGCGATTTCAAACCTTTCTTTAGGAACAAAAGCGCCTCATATTTTCAAGGCTTTGGTAAACGCAATTTGTTTTGGAGCAAAGAAAATCGTAGACCGTTTTGAAGAAGAAGGTGTAAAAATCGATAGCGTTATCGGAATTGGCGGTGTTGCCCGTAAATCTCCTTTTATCATGCAAACTTTGGCAAACGTTTTAAACAAGCCCATTAAAATTGCAGCTTCAGACCAAACTCCTGCTTTGGGTGCGGCAATTTATGCAGCTGTTGCAGCAGGAATTTATCCAAACGTAATCGAAGCAAGCCAAAAAATAGGAAGCGATTTCGACGGAGAATATTTTCCTCAATTAGATAAAGTAGCAGCGTATAACAAACTACTTATTGCTTATGATCAATTAAGCGCTTACGAAGATCCAACTATTAAAATCTCGCAACATGAGTTCTCAATATAAAGATTTAAAACAAGAATGTTATGAAGCCAATATGCAGTTAAATGCATTGAATTTGGTGGTCTATACATTTGGGAATGTGAGTGCGGTAGATAGAGAAAATGGTGTTTTTGCGATTAAACCAAGCGGTGTTCCTTACGAAGATTTAAAGCCTGAAGATATTGTAATTGTCGATTTTGATAACAACATTATCGAAGGAACCATGCGTCCGTCATCAGACACTAAAACGCATGCATACTTATATAAAAACTGGCCAAATATTGGAGGCGTTGCGCATACACATGCTACGTATTCTGTAGCTTGGGCACAGTCACAAAGAGATATTCCAATTTTTGGAACCACGCATGCAGATCATTTAACTGCAGATATTCCGTGTGCTCCGCCAATGGCTGATTCTCTTATTGAAGGAAATTATGAACACAATACAGGAATTCAAATTCTAGATTGCTTCAAAGAAAAAAACCTTTCATATGAAGAAGTAGAAATGGTTTTAATTGGAAATCACGGCCCGTTTGCATGGGGGAAGAATGCTGCAAAAGCGGTTTATAACAGTAAGGTTCTAGAAGTGGTTGCAGAAATGGCGTATCTGACTTTACAAATAAATCCAAACGCACCAAGATTAAAAAATTCCTTAATAAAGAAACATTACAATCGTAAACACGGAAAAGATTCGTATTACGGACAATAATAATTTTAGATTTTAGATTAACTATTTTAGATTTAGGATTTCGACTTGAAACCTGAAACTTGAAACAAAATAAACAAAAGACATGATTGACATTTCTCAAAAAGAAGTTTGGTTTGTAGTAGGAAGCCAGGAATTATATGGTGAAGAAACACTTAGAAAAGTAGCAGAACATTCGCAGATAATTGCAAAAGGGTTGGATGCTTCATCGAGTATTCCCGTAAAAGTGGTTTATAAAGAGGTGGTAAAATCTCCATCTCAGATATTAGACGTTTGTTTAGCTGCAAATTCTACTAAAAACTGTATCGGAATTATTGCGTGGATGCATACTTTTTCGCCGGCAAAAATGTGGATTGGCGGTTTGAGTATTTTAAAAAAACCATTATGTCATTTACATACACAATACAATGCTGAAATTCCGTGGGGATCTATCGACATGGATTTTATGAACTTGAATCAGTCGGCTCACGGAGATCGCGAGTTTGGCTTTATTATGTCCAGAATGCGCAAAAAGCGTAAAGTTGTAGTTGGGCATTGGCAAGATGAAAGAGTTCAGAAAAAATTAGGAATCTGGTCTAGAGTCGTTTTAGGCTGGGATGAACTTCAAAACTTAAAAGTAGCTCGTATTGGAGACAATATGCGTGAAGTTGCCGTTACAGAAGGAGATAAAGTAGAAGCTCAAATTCGTTTTGGAGTTTCGGTAAATGGATATGATTCTTCGGATGTTACGAAACATATTGAAAAAGTAACAGACCAACAATTATCTGATTTATTGGCAGTTTATGAGTCATCTTATACATTAACAGACTCATTAAAAGAAGGAGGCGCACAAAGAAGTTCTTTAGTTGAAGCAGCAAAAATCGAATTAGGTTTAAGAGCTTTCCTTGAAGAAGGAGGTTTTGGCGCTTTTACAGATACATTTGAAAATCTTGGAGTTTGGAAACAATTACCAGGAATTGCTACACAAAGATTAATGGCAGATGGTTATGGTTTTGGTGGAGAAGGAGACTGGAAAACTGCTGCAATGGTTCGTGCATTAAAAGTTATGAATATTGGTCTTGAAGGTGGAACGTCTTTCATGGAAGACTATACATACCATTTCACGCCTCAAAAATCATATGTTTTAGGATCGCATATGTTGGAAATATGTCCTTCTATTGCTGACGGAAAACCTTCTTGCGAAGTGCATCCTTTAGGAATTGGAGGAAAAGAAGATCCTGCTCGTTTGGTATTTAATTCACCAGCGGGAGATGCAATCAACGTTTCTTTGGTTGATATGGGAACTCGTTTCCGTCTAATTGTAAATGAAGTTGAAGCGATTAAACCATTGGCAGATTTACCAAAATTACCGGTTGCAAGAGTTCTATGGGATTGTAAACCAAACCTTGATATCGCTGCAACAGCATGGATTCTTGCCGGAGGAGCGCATCACACCGTTTACAGCCAATCATTAACAACAGAATACATGGAGGATTTTGCTGATATTGCCGGAATTGAATTGTTGGTTATTGATGAAAAAACTACTGTAAGAGAGTTTAAGGATAAGATTAATGCAAATGAAGCGTATTTTCATTTGTTTCAACACGGACTTTAATTTTTAAGGTTGAGGTTTTAGGTTGCAAAGGTTCAAAGGTTTTATTTTTTGTCTTAAAATTTGTTACTTTTAAGCTTTTCATATTTTACTTTTCACAATAATCTAAAAAAATATTATTTATGAATATATTAAAACAATGTGTTTTTGGAATCGGCCTTTTGAGTTTGGCGGCAATTTCAGTTCAATGCAAAAACGATAAAAAAATGGATGACGCTACAGTTTCTTCAGATCAAAAAGCTACAGTTACAATCGAAAAATCTGCTTATGGAACAACTTCAAAAGGAGAAAAAGTAGACAGTTACAAATTGAAAAACCAAAATGGGATGGAAGTTGACATCATCACTTTTGGTGGAAGAATTACAGATTTGAAAGTGCCTAATAAAGAAGGTGTTTCAGAAAATGTAGTAATCGGATTTAATTCTTTGGCGCAGTACGAAAAAGAGAATCCATTTTTTGGAGCTTTGATTGGAAGATATGGAAACCGAATTGCTAAAGGGAAATTCTCTTTAGACGGAAAAGAATATCAATTGGCTATAAATAATGCACCAAATGCTTTACATGGTGGACCGCAAGGATATTTTAATGTTGTTTGGAAAGCCGATGAGGCTAAATCCGGAGAAACAGCTTCTTTAAAATTATCGTATTTAAGTAAAGATATGGAAGAAGGATATCCTGGAAATCTGCAGGTTTTTGTTACTTATACGTTGACAAATGACAATCAATTAGAAGTTTTGTATGAAGCTACAACAGATAAGAAAACAGTAGTGAATTTAACGCAACATTCGTATTTTAATTTATCTGGAGATTTTACAAAAACAATCTTAGATCACGAATTGACTTTAAATGCAGATAAAATTGTTCCGGTTGATGCAACTTTAATTCCGACAGGAAAATTAGAAGATGTTGCCAATACGCCTTTCGATTTCAGAACGCCAAAATTAATTGGAAAAGACATCAATGCTAAAAACGAACAATTAGAAAGAGGAAAAGGTTACGATCATTGTTGGGTATTGAACAATCCTGAAAAAGGAAAAACAATAATTGCAAAAGTATATCATGCGCCAAGCGGAAGAATTTTGGAAGTAACAACAGATGAACCTGGAATTCAGTTTTACTCAGGAAATTTCCTTGACGGAACTTTACCAACGCCAAAAGGCGGAACATTTGGTCACAGAACCGCACTTTGTCTGGAAACAGAACATTATCCGGATGCTCCAAATCAGAAAAACTTTCCAACAACGGTTTTAAACCCGGGAGAAAATTATAAAACTAAAACTACTTTTAAATTCTCAGTGAAGAAATAGTTTTAGGATTTGTTTATTAGTTCAGTAATTCTCTAAAGAACCTCGTAAGTTATACTTGCGAGGTTTTTTTATTTGTAATTATTAAAATACATTGCGATTTGTAAGGATTTTGTTAATTTATTCAATTATTTGATATATTTGAGGGATAATTATTGTAAAAACTATTAGTAAATGAAAAACCCAATTAAAGCATTACTTCTGTTATTAACATCTTCAGTATTTGGAATCGCAAATGCTCAGGTTCAGATGAATTCTAAATTTGATACGCCTTATGGTAACAATACCGCTGTTGGAAAGTTTGTCGAACTCAATGGAGCTAAAATCTATTATGAAGAATATGGAAAAGGAGAACCTTTGTTATTGATTCATGGAAATAGTGGAAGTATTGAAACAATGGGAAATCAGATTGCTTATTTTAAAAGTAAATACAGAGTAATTGCTCTTGATAGTAGAGGGCAAGGCAAATCAGAGTTGAAAACGGATTCTTTAACATTTGTCCAAATCACAAAAGATACTGAAGCATTAGTTAATCACTTAAAACTGGATTCGATAAGTATTATTGGATGGAGTGACGGAGGAATTGTTGGATTGCAAATGGGTATTTCAGGGAAGTCAAAAATAAAAAAAATTGTAGCGATGGGTGCCAATTTACGACCTGATTCTACTGCTATTTATTCATGGGCGGTAAAAGGTCTTCAGAACGAGAGAAAAGTGTTTAGTACAAAAATTAAAGAAAAAGACACTAGCGAGAACTGGAATCTGCTCAAACAAATTTCTGGACTTTTAGCAGATCAGCCTAATATTGCAGCAAAAGATTTATCAAAAATTAAAGCAAAAGTGCTCATAATAGCAGGAGATAGAGACGTAATCAGAAATGAGCATACTGTTGAAATTTTCGAAAATATACCTAAAGCACAGCTATGTATTATGCCTGGAGAAACCCATTTTGCGCCGGCTTCAAGTCCGGAAGTATTTAATGCAATAGCAAATAAGTTTTTATCAGAACCTTTTAAAAGACCAGATTCAGACTTTACTAAATGGGATAAATAAAATTGGATCAACAGAATTGTGTTATTTTAGCCATGAATTTCAACTTCATTTAATTCGTGGCTAAAAAAAACAAAAAATGACTTTCAAACACACATTCAAAGTAGCATTAAATTGGACTTCGAAAAAAGAGGAAAAATCAACTTCAAAAATTTACAGCAAAACACATCAAATTAAAATTGATGGAAAACCTGTACTAGATGTTTCTGCAGCCAAAGCCTTCAAAGGCGATCCAAAATTATACAATCCCGAAGATTTGTTGTTGAGCAGTTTGGTTTCCTGTCACATGATGTCGTACTTATATGTCTGTTCTCAAAACGGAATAGAAGTTCTCGAATATTCAGACAATGCCGAAGCTACTCTTGAAGTTTCCGAGAACGGAAGCGGGCGTTTTATAGAGGTACGATTAAAACCAAAAGTAAAAATTTCAAGTCCAGACCAAATAGAATTGGCTTTGGATTTACATTTTAAAGCAAATCAATTGTGTTTTATAGCAAATTCGTGCAATTTTCCTGTTTTGCACGAGGCGAGTTGTGAGGTTTCTGGGATAACATAGCAAGATTTGGATTTTTTAAATGTTATAATAAACGCAAATTGCGGGCTTAAAAAACATATAAAAAATGGAAATCAAGAATTGTTTGACAACAGATGTTATAGAGATTTTATCTCTATATGAAGCAGCAAGGAATTTACAAATTCAAAGAAAAATGGTAGTCTGGCCGTCTTTCGAAGATACTTTTCTCATAAACGAAATAAGAGAGAAGCGTCAGTGGAAAATAGTTTTTGAGAGCGTCATAGCTTGCAATTGGACGATTACTTTTGAAGACAAAGAAATTTGGGGAGAAAGAGACAACAATGATGCAATATACATTCACCGAATATGTACAAATCCAACATTAAGAGGTAATAGGTATATTGACGAGATTGTAAAGTGGTCAAAAGAATATGCAGATTATTCAGAAAAGCGATATATACGATTAGACACATTAGGAAATAATACCAAACTGATTGAGCATTATACATCAGCAGGATTCGATTTTTTAGGTATGGTTAAGTTGATAGATACAGAGAAGCTGCCAGATCATTATCAAAAAGAGTCTAATTGCTGTCTTTTAGAAATTGACTTACAAAAATAAGATTAAATGATTGAGAATGTTCCTCTTGTTGTTGAGTTCGAAATGTTTTCAAGAAATATTTTGCTTTAAAAAAAAAGTATAAAACCAAAAAAACCTCTTCTTTCGAAGAGGTTTTTGTACCCGGAGCCGGAGTCGAACCGGCACGGTTTCCCACAGGTGTTTGAGACCAGCGCGTCTACCAATTCCGCCATCCGGGCTTAGCAGACGAAAAAATAACTAATAAATCAATTATTTTAACGCAATAGAATAAGTTAATTATGATGTCATAACTGTGCTTATTCCTTTAACACGGTGCAAATGTAAAAAATAAATTTAAAAATTCTAATAAAAATACTTAATTTTTTCCTTTCAGTGTCCAATAAATTTTCTAAATTTGCACCTCGTTAAAACGAAGCACACACAACTAACTACAAAACAACAAATTATAATGTCGCACCTAGAACCAGAAGCTAAAATTTTTGCTTGTTCACAAAGTGTTTATCTTGCAGAAAAAATTGCAGAACAATACGGAATTCCGTTAGGAAAAGTAACGATGTCAACGTATAGTGATGGAGAATTTCAGCCATCTTACGAAGAATCAATTAGAGGATTACGCGTTTTTATCGTGTGCTCAACTTTTCCAACTGCTGATAATTTGATGGAATTGTTATTAATGATTGATGCAGCAAAACGCGCATCAGCAAGACACATTACAGCTGTAATGCCTTATTTTGGTTGGGCAAGACAAGATAGAAAAGATAAACCAAGAGTTCCGATTGGAGCAAAATTAGTAGCTAATTTATTAGATGCTGCCGGAGCGACAAGAGTGATGACAATGGATTTGCATGCAGATCAAATTCAAGGGTTTTTCGAAAAACCAGTAGATCATTTATTTGCATCTACAATCTTTTTACCATACGTAGAAAGTTTAAAGTTAGAAAATCTAACAATTGCATCTCCAGATATGGGAGGTTCAAAAAGAGCATATGCTTACTCTAAGTTTTTAGAATCAGATGTAGTAATCTGTTACAAGCAAAGAAAAGCAGCCAACGTTATCGACACAATGGAATTGATTGGAGAGGTAAAAGGTCGTAACGTAATATTAGTAGATGACATGATCGATACTGGTGGTACATTAGCAAAAGCTGCAGATTTAATGATCGAAAAAGGAGCATTAAGCGTAAGAGCAATTTGTACACATGCCATTTTATCAGGTGATGCATACGAAAAAATTGAAAACTCAAAGTTAAGCGAGTTAATAGTTACAGATTCTATTCCGTTAAAGAGAGAATCAAAGAAAATTAGAGTAGTGAGTTGTGCACCTCTTTTTGCTGAAGTAATGCACATGGTGCACCACAACAATTCCATTAGTGGAAAATTTATAATGTAGTCATTGCGAGGAACGAAGCAATCTCACTACAATAAGAATTAGAATATTTATTAATAACTATATTTTTTTTACAATGAAATCGATTACAATTAAAGGATCAGAAAGAGAAAGCGTGGGCAAAGTGTCAACTAAAGCCTTACGTAATGCTGGAGCGGTTCCTTGCGTGTTATACGGAGGAAATCAGGCAGTACACTTCTCAGCAGACGCTGCAGCGTTCAAAAACTTGGTTTACACTCCAAACGCACACACAGTTGTGATTGAGCTTGGAAAAGGAAAATCATTTAATGCAATTTTGCAAGACATTCAAGTACACCCAGTATCTGACAAAATTTTACACATTGACTTCTTTCAATTATTTGATGACAAAGAAATCACTATGGAAGTTCCAGTAAAAATCGTTGGTACATCTAAAGGTGTTCTTGCAGGAGGTGTTTTACGTTTAAACACACGTAAATTAAAAGTTAAAGCTTTACCTAAAGATCTTCCTGATTTTGTTGAAGCTGACATTACTCCACTTGAAATGGGTAACAAATTATATGTTACTAAAGTTGGTTCTCCAGAGTACAAAGTTATGCACCCAGAGAACACAGTTGTTGCTCAAGTAAGAATTTCTCGTGCTGCTATGAAAGCTGCTCAAGAAGCTGCAAAAGCTGCAAAAGCTCCTGCAAAAGGAAAGAAAAAATAATTTTTTTTTCAAATCAATACAAAAAGCATCAATCGAAAGATTGGTGCTTTTTTTTTGTTTTAAAGTTTCTGAGAAAAGGTTCAAAGAGGCAAAGTTTCAAAGGGACAAAGTAAGAAAGCAGTGCTAATCTGTTTTAATTTACATAATCTGTGGGCTGTTCTTAGTATAAATTGCGTAAACCTTTGCGAACATTGCGTTTAAGAATAAATTATCTAATTGACACATTTTCTAATTACCAACATTAATCCTATTTTTGCATTATGATAAAATGGATAACAAAACTGTTTTCATCAACACAAAAAGAAGAGAACATCGATAATATGAAAAAATATTTAATTGTCGGACTTGGTAATATTGGCGCCGAATACGTAAATACAAGACATAATATAGGATTCAAAGTCCTGGATTTTTTAGCTAGAAAAGAAGGGCTTTCGTTCGAAACCGTTAAACTGGGTTCTTTAGCAGAATATAAATTTAAAGGAAGAACATTTCTCCTGCTAAAGCCAAATACCTATATGAATCTAAGCGGTAAAGCAGTTAAATACTGGATGGATAAAGAAAACATTCCGTTAGAGAATATTTTAGTTATCACAGACGATTTAAACCTATCCTTCGGTACGATCAGAATCAAACCAAAAGGGAGTGACGGAGGTCATAACGGACTTAAAAATATCAATCTAGTTTTAAATACTCAAAACTACACTCGTTTTAGATTTGGTATAAGTGATCAGTTTAAAAAAGGGCAACAAGTAGATTATGTTTTAGGTGATTGGGATGAAGAAGAGAAAGCAAAATTACCGGAACGATTAGAAGTTGCTTCAGAAATTATTAAATCATTTGGAACTGCCGGATTAGAAAATACAATGACGGCTTTTAATGGAAAATAAAGATTTACAGCTCTTTATGTTCTAAAAAATCAAATTATCGATTAATCGAATCGAATTATAACGAAATAGTATTTTCTATTCCAAAGTTAAATGTCTAAATTTGAAATAAATTATTATAAATCATAAAATCATAATATCATGGCTTTTGAATTACCACAATTACCTTATGCATACGATGCATTAGAACCACATATTGATGCTCGTACAATGGAAATCCATTATACAAAACACCATAATGCTTATACTACAAATCTAAATGCAGCTATTGCAGGTACAGATTTGGAAGGAAAAACAATCGAAAATATCTTGATCAATTTAGATAAATCAAACGCTGCAGTTCGTAACAATGGTGGAGGTTTTTACAACCACAATTTATTCTGGACTGTAATGTCTCCAAACGGTGGTGGATTACCAACAGGTGATTTATTGGCTGCAATCGAAGCTTCTTTTGGAACTTTTGAAGAGTTTAAAGCGAAATTTGCTAAAGCTGGTGCGACACAATTTGGTTCAGGATGGGCTTGGTTAACAGTGCAAAAAGGAGGTAAATTAGAAGTTGTAGGTACTCCAAATCAAGACAACCCATTAATGCCGGAAGTTGCTGGTAATGGTGGAACTCCAATCTTAGGAATGGATGTTTGGGAGCATGCTTACTATTTAAACTATCAAAATAGAAGACCAGATTATATTGAAGCTTTTTTCAGTGTAATTAACTGGACAGAAGTTGCTAGAAGATTTGCTTTAGATAAATAGTCGAAAATAGAGTAAAAGAATAAAGAGAAAAGACGAATGGCCTAACGGTTATTCGTCTTTTTTTGTGTCTATATTTTTGTCTTCCTCCTTCTTCAGTAATCTTTGTTCTATTCTCAAAAAAAAGAAAATAAAAAAGGCGGAATCTCTTCCGCCTTTTTTGCCCCAAATCTACCATAAACTTAACCTACTAATGTTATGGTTCAGTAAATGTATGGCAGCTATTCTTATGAAAAAAACTTTTTAGATGAATGGTAAATATATCCGATAAAGTAACTGTAATTTGTTGCTTTAGAAATGTTTGAGTTTATTCCAATAAAAAAGGTGGAATTACTTCCACCCTTTTTGCCCCAAATCTACCATAAACTTAACCTACTAATGTTATGGTATTCCAAAAGTATTGTAGCTTTTCATTTTTACCAAACATATAGGACGAACGGCAAATAAAACCGATGAAATGCACAAATTAACCTTTTGTTAGTATTTTTTTAATACGCTCTAGCGTCTTTTCCTTCATAAAAATTCATGAAAGCTCTGTTTACAACACGATTTCCTCCTGGTGTAGGATAATCTCCCGTAAAGTACCAATCACCTAAATTTTTAGGACATGCAATATGTAAATCTTCTACTTTCTGGAAAATGATTTTTACTTCAGCATTGATTTCTGGAGAGCTTAACATTTCTGCAATTTTATCTGAAATCTCTTCAGGTGTAAATTGATCGTAAATCGCCGTTACATAATTTACAACATCACTGTCTAAATAATTTTCTTGCGCTTTACACTTTGTATAAACTTCGTCTACAATATGATATAGGTTTCTTTCTTTTAATAAAGCAAGAGCAGCTCTAAAGGCAACAAGGCCTTCTAGTTTAGCCATATCAATTCCGTAGCAATCAGGGTAACGAATTTGTGGAGCCGATGAAACGATTACGATACGTTTAGGTTTTAAACGATCCATCATTTTTATGATACTCATTTTAAGCGTTGTACCACGAACAATACTATCGTCGATGATAACAAGGTTGTCTGTTGGTTTGATTACTCCGTAAGTCACATCGTAAACGTGTGCAACAAGATCATCACGGCTACTGTCCTCGGTAATAAAGGTTCTTAGTTTAGCGTCTTTAATCGCAACTTTCTCGGTACGAATTTTTACAGCCAATAATTCTTGTAATGTTTCGGCAGTAAGAGTGTTTCTATTTGCTAAAATATAATTGTTTTTTCTCTGATTTAAGAAATCCTGTGCTGCTTCTACTAAACCATAAAATGAAGTTTCGGCAGTATTTGGGATATAAGAGAAAACAGTATTGTCTGTATCGCTGTCAATTGATTCAAGAACAGCAGGTAAAATTAATTTTCCTAAATTTTTACGTTCTTGGTAAATTTCGGCATCACTTCCTCTAGAAAAGTAAATTCTTTCGAATGAACATGCTTTTTTAACAGTTGGTTCCAGGATTTGCTCCATAGTAACTTTTCCGCTTTTTTTGATGATCAAAGCATTTCCCGGATCGATTTCCTGAACACTTTCAAAAGGTACGTTAAATACAGTTTGAATAACAGGTCTTTCAGAAGCTACAACAACGACTTCGTCATCTTGATAATAATAAGCTGGACGAATTCCTGCTGGATCTCTAAAAACAAAGGCGTCACCATGACCTAATAATCCGGCCATTGCATAACCTCCATCTAGATTTTTAGCAGAACGCGCTAATATTTTTCCAATATCCAATCGATCAGCAATTACTGGCGAAGCTTCTCTCTTAGAATAGCCTTCTTGTTTGCAGTCTTGATAAAGTTGCATTACTTCTTTGTCTAGGAAGTGACCAATTTTTTCCATTACTGTAACGGTATCAGCCATTTCTTTTGGATGTTGTCCAAGTTCAACTAGATTTTCGAAAAGTTCCTTAACATTTGTCATGTTGAAGTTTCCAGCCAAAATCAAATTACGGTGCATCCAGTTACTTTGACGTAAAAAAGGGTGTACGCTTTCGATGCTGTTTTTTCCAAAAGTTCCGTAACGAACGTGTCCTAAAAATAATTCTCCTATATAAGGAATGTTTGCTTTTTGTTGAGCAACATCATTTGCGTATTCAGGATGTGTAGTCATCTCCTCGTTGATACGCTCATTGATTTGTTTAAAAACGTCTTGTATAGGCTGTGAATGATTTGAACGAACTCTACTAATGTAACGTTCGCCTGGCTCAACATCTAATTTAATACTTGCGAAACCAGCACCGTCCTGACCACGGTTGTGTTGCTTCTCCATCATTAGATACATTTTTTGTATCCCGTAAAAAGCCGTTCCGTATTTTTCTTTGTAATATTCAAGCGGTTTAAGAAGTCTAACTAAGGCTATACCACATTCGTGTTTTAAAGCGTCGCTCATTGTGTTGTGTGTTTTGTGTTGTTGTTGTAAGTTGTGCGTAATAACGTAATAAAAAAGCCCCGTGTTATCGAGGCTTTAGGGCATTATATTTCTATGTCAAACTGAGTTAACGACTTAAACTGCTGTAATCGAATTGCTACCTCGGCTTTGCTTAATGTTTCCATTCTTTCAGTTCCAAATTTCTCTACACAAAATGAAGCTAAATTAGAACCGTAAATAATTGCATTTTTCATATTGCCAAACGAAATGTTTTCGCTTTGTGCAATGAAACCTGAAAAACCACCTGCAAAAGTGTCTCCTGCTCCTGTTGGATCAAAAACATCTTCTAGTGGTAAAGCTGGTGCAAAGAAAACTTCTCTGTTGTGGAATAAAAGTGCTCCGTGTTCTCCTTTTTTGATCACCACATATTTTGGTCCCAATTCTTGGATTTTGTTTGCAGCTTTTACCAAAGAGTATTCTCCTGAAAGTTGTCTTGCTTCTTCATCATTAATTGTAATAACGTCTACACGTTTAATAACGTCCAATAATTCTGGAAGAGCGCAATCCATCCAAAAATTCATAGTGTCTAAAACTACTAATTTTGGTTTTTTCTCCATTTGATCCAAAACACTACTTTGTACCAGCGGATGTAAGTTTCCTAACATCACAACATCAGCATCTTTATAGTTTTGAGGAACTTTTGGTTGAAAATCAGCCAAAACGTTTAGTTCAGTTACTAGAGTATCTCTAGAATTTAAATCGTTGTGGTACAAACCGCTCCAGAAAAAAGTTTTTCCACCTTTAACAATTTCGATACCAGAGATATCAATATTCTTTGACGTTAAAAGATCTAAATGTTCTTGAGGAAAATCGTCTCCAACTACAGAAACAATAGCCGATTGTAAGTTAAAAAATGATGCCGATAAACCAATATACGTTGCAGCACCACCTAATATTTTATCTGTTTTTCCGAAAGGAGTTGCGATAGCGTCGAAAGCAACCGTTCCAACAATCAATAATTTATTCATTTTATGAATTTCGAATTAGGGTGCAAAGATACTTCATAAGTTGCAATATTGCAACGGTTTAAGTTCTCAAAATTTTCATAAAATAATAAGAGCGATTTCGGGGTTAAAACTGTTGTAAATGAGTGAATTGTATTTGGTGGTTTGGAGTGCTTAAAATAGGTTTTTTGGATTTAAAATACAATAATTGTTTTTGGAAAATGCTTTAAAGATTTTAGTTAGATTTGTTTAAATAAAAATTACAATACATACTTTTTATCAAAATTATTTTTTAAAAAGCTCAAAATATGTTCTAGTAACTGTTAGTGATAGTGATTTTAGTTTTATTTATTTATGATTCTTTAATTTATTTACATTTTTAATCCAATTGATCGCCTCTTTCATAGGCTCTTCAGAGTCTGAAAATGCTGTATTGTGACCTAATTTTGGAAACCATTTATATTCATAATCTTTTCCTTTAGACTTTAATATATCCAGATATTCGATTGATAGCTTTACGGGAACTTGAATGTCTTTGCCTCCAAAAATCCAGATTCCAGGAATTGATAATTTAGAAAGAACATTTTTAGGATCTGTGTCAATAAACTCATATTTGTCTGGATCATTAAAGACGTGTTTTCTTGCCTCTTCTTCTGAGTGTGTATCCCAAAAATTTTTATTTCCATTTGTGTAAAATTGGAATCTCAATTGTTCTTTAACCGTTATAAGTGCTCCGCTAAATATTGTCATAAATTTGACCTTCTTATTTTTCTCTGCTGCCAATGGAATTATCCACCCCGCTTGACTACCGCCTATCAAACCTATTGGTATTTGATTATTTAATAAAGATTTTGATAAAGTGTTTACAGCAGCACTCACATCTAAAGACAAAAGATTTAGATTTGAGAAATCAACATTGTTAGTTCCTACTTCAGGTCCAGCATATACACCAGCTGATTCTCCAACTCCACGCTTATCATAGGTTAAAACCGCAATTCCATTATTGGCAAGAGTTGTAGCAAAATCTATCATTCTTTTTTCTTGTCCAGATCCATGAACAATTACAACGGCTGCCTGTACATTGTTAGGTGTAAAAACAGTTCCGGCAAGTGAAATTCCTTCACTAATAAATTTTATTTCCTTAGTAGTAAAATTTGGTGGAAGTGATGATGCATAACTAGCGACAAAAAAAAACAGCATTAAGAGAGAATACTTGCATGTTTTTTGTACTGTTGTACTGCTATTAAATATTGCCATTTTATTTTTTATTTTTTAAAAAATTTACAACTGATATTTCTTATCAAAATAATTCTTCAAAACTCCAATCTGAATTAAAATCATAAAAGGAACAATTAATAAAGCATACAATAGAGTTTTAGAGACATGAATTCCGGAAACGAGTGTCGAAATTTTATCAGTGTATGATTTTCCTATTTCTAAATTGTTCTGATTTTCAGCAAAAAACACATTATAAAGAACTAAAACAGCCAAAGTAATTCCGATAAAAACCCACGTTGAAATGGAAATTAAAGGCTTATAGGGTTGAATCTTTGCTTTTTCAGCAACAAGAATTTGCGACATTATGTTCGAAGTAAAGTCAATAGATGGCGATTGCAAAGTAGTTTCGCTCATCATTTTCTCAATAAGATTATCTATATTTTTATCGCTCTCTTTCATAACATTCTATTATTTCTGGTTCTAATTGCTTTTTCAAAATTACAGCTAATTTTTGCCGGCTTCTAAACAATTTTACTTTGACATTATTAGCATTAATATTCATGATTTTTCCGATTTCTTCTAAATTCTGATCTTCGAAATAAAATAAAGTTAGCAAGAAATTCTCTTCACTAGGTAATAAATTCAAACAATCTTGAATCGTTTGCTTTCGTTCTTTATCTTCTAAAGCACTCAAAGCATTATCCATCGTTTTGATTAAGTGTGCCGAAAATTCATCTATTGATATATTAAGGTCTTCTTTTTTGTTTTTCTTCAAACGATCTAAACACGTATTATAAGAAATCTTATAAATCCAGGTCGAAAATTTCGAATCGCCTTTAAATTTGATCAGTGAACTATAGATTTTGATAAAAGTGTCTTGTGCAACTTCTTCGGCTTCTTCTCTGTTTTTGACCATTTTGAGTGCCAAAGTAAAAATCATATCCTTATAACGATCAACCAGCACGGCAAACAAATTTGTTTCGCCCTGCAGAATTCTATCGATATAATGTTGATCCGGAATTGCACTCATATTGTATAGGACGACAGTTTATTAATTTAGGTTACAAGAATTTTAAAAAATAAATTCTAAATTTTTAAATTCCATCTAGAAGCCTCGGAACCAATTGTTGGATCGGTTAAAACTTTGACAGAGTTTCGATATCCAAAATTAACTCATAATCAGTAAGTTTTGGTTCCGGGGTCCTGGGATGAAATTTATTTTTTGAAATTTTTCACTAAAAGCTGTAACCTCAATTTAAAACGTGTCGTCCTATGGAGTATCAATCAATTATAAAAACATAAAAATTATGGGACCACAAGTTTTAGTACCACTTAGTCTATTTGCGATGATCTTCGGGATTGTCTATCTTATTTATTCAACAAGAAACAGAGAGCGTTTGGCTCTTATAGAAAAAGGTGTTGATGCCAGTATATTTTTAAACGGAAGATCTAAAGGAGGTTCGGTATGGAAAATTTTTGTTGTAAATCTGGCTTTCTTATTAATAGGAAGCGGTGTTGGAATTTTTCTTGCACTATTAATTACAACGTATACTTCTCTTAATAATGGAGCTGTTTATCCTTCAATTATTTTTATAATGGCGGGTATCGGACTTTTGGTTGGATTTAAAACAGCTAAAGATTTAGACAAAGAAGAATAGATTTTAAGTTAGAAATGAAAAACGCATCAAATTAATTTTTGATGCGTTTTTTTTATGATTTTGAACCGATGGTTTCGTAGTAAACATCGATGGAAAGATTCTTTTGCATAGCTGCCATAACCGCTAACTCGTCACAACGTTCGTTTTGAGGGTGATTATTATGACCTTTAATCCATTTAAAATCTACTTGATGTTTGCGGTAAATGATTAAAAAGCGTTTCCATAGATCAGGATTTTTTTTGCCTGCATAGTTTTTTTTCTCCCAGCCAAAAACCCATTTTTTTACAACGGAATCAATTACGTACTTAGAATCTGAAACGACTAAAACCTTCATATTTGGTTTTTTTAATTTTTCTAAGCCTACAATTACGGCCAAAAGTTCCATTCTATTATTGGTAGTCAGACGAAAGCCTTCGTAAAATTCTTTTTTATGCGGAGTTCCTACTAATTCCATCACTACGCCATAGCCACCGTTTCCAGGATTTCCTTTTGCAGCGCCATCCGTATATATATGTACTTCGTAATTCATTTTAGACTTCTTAGATTTTAGATTGTTAGACTTCTTAGATTTTTGTTTTTAGATCTCCTAGATTTTTATATTCTAGACTTCTTAGATTTTTATTATTTGAAGTTAAAATCTAAGAAGTCTTATGTCTAAGAAATCTAAAGTCTAATCCTCTAAAAGTCTGGAAATAATTTCCGGAAAGTACTTTTGTTCCAAGTCGTGAATCTTTTCTGCCACTGTTTCAGGAGTGTCTTCATTTATCAATGCCACGCTTTTTTGAAAAATGATGGCACCTTCGTCATAATTTTCGTTTACAAAATGAATAGTTATGCCGGTTTCTTTTTCCTTATTTTCGACTACTGCTCGGTGTATGTGCATGCCGTACATTCCTTTACCTCCATAATTAGGTAAAAGTGCGGGATGAATGTTGATTATTTGGTTAGGATATTTCTCGATTATATTCTCTGGAAATTTCAATAAAAAACCAGCCAGAACTATCAGATCTGGGTCGATTTCTTGTATTTTTTGTAATACATTTCGTTCTAAAAGTTCATTTTTTGAGAAGATTTCGGTCGAAATTTGATGATTTTTTGCTCTTTCGATAACTTTTGCCGAAGCATTATTCGTAAAAACAGAAACTACTCTTGCTATTTTTCCTTTTGCAAAATATTTTATGATGTTTTCAGCATTAGTTCCTGATCCTGAGGCAAAAACAATAATTTTTTTCATAATCGAATTTAGTTTGAGAATGCAAAAAACGGAATAATAATCGAAAATAAATAGTATTAAAAAGTCTTTCTTGAAATTAATTTTATAAATTAGTGTTACATTTATAAACTAAATCGTGGTTTTAAAATAAAGTTTTTTATTTTTGCCAACAAATTAAATTCTAAAATTAAAGATTATGTCAGACATTGCATC
>Ga0302173_10000403_pt1 | contig 23614 bp, 12 predicted proteins | sample I_Fen_N3_1_FD_198785 | JGI IMG/M metagenome (GOLD analysis project Ga0302173, IMG submission 198785) | Peat permafrost microbial communities from Stordalen Mire near Abisko, Sweden - I_Fen_N3_1 | ecosystem: Environmental > Terrestrial > Soil > Wetlands > Permafrost | place: Sweden: Abisko... | reverse complement strand
GAAACAGTACTTTATATTAAAACAAAAAATGCGCACTGGAATATTGAAGGCCCTGATTTTTATGATAAACACAAGTTTTTTGAAATGCAATTCGGACAATTGGACGGACTAATTGACCGTGTTGCCGAACGAATTCGTTCCATTGGGCATTATGCCCCCGCTACAATGAAAGCGTATCTAACTCTAACACAGCTTACAGAAGCTGCACAGCAGCAGAATAACAGCACGGGATTTATAAGTGAACTTTTGCAGGACCATGATAGTATCATTATTAATCTGCGTGAACACGTGAAAAATTTCACTAATGATTTCAATGATGCTGGCAGCAGTGATTTCATAACCGGGCTAATGGAAACGCACGAAAAAATGGCTTGGTTTTTACGTTCTCATTTAAAATAAACATAGATGGTTTGACGGGGTTAATACAATTGATTTTGAGCAGCAGCCAGCGGCATTTTTATATACGCTGTTGATTCCCGCAGTTGAATGACAAATGAAATACTAAAATGAAAAAGGGAAAAAAAATAACAACATTGTTTCTTGATATCGGAGGCGTACTGCTTTCTAATGGATGGGGTCATGTATTTAGGAATCAGGCTGCAGAAAAATTTCATTTGGATATTGCTGAAATGGAATTACGGCACAAACTAATGTTCGAAGTTTATGAACAGGGAGCAGTAACGCTTGATGAATATCTGGACCGGGTTGTGTTTTACCAAAAACGGGATTTTACATCCCGGGAGTTTAGAGATTTTATCTTTTCTTTAACAACTCCATATACGGAAATGACAGAACTAATTAAAAAGCTAAAAGAGCAATATCAGCTGAAAATAATTGCGGTAAGCAATGAATCAAAAGAATTTAATAAATACAGAATACAAAAATTTCATTTGAACAGTTTTATTGATTTTTTCGTGACCTCCTGCTATGTCCACGCAAGAAAACCCGATGCTGCTATTTTCAAATTAGCACTCGAAGGAGTACAAGTCCCTATAGATGAAATAGTATATATTGATGATGTACAAATCTTTGTAGATGTTGCGGCAGATATGGGTATCAAGAGCATTTTGCATACAGATTATCAGTCAACTTTCAATGCCTTAAAAGCTTTAGGTCTTCAAACGAATTAAAAATAGAACCATTTTGCACAAAGATCATTACAGATTGTCTATCAACGCTGGTTCGTCGAGCATTAAATTTTCTTTATATAAAATTAAAGAATCAATTGAGCAGATGCTCTATGGAAAGATAGAAAACATTGGTGCTGCAAAAACAAAATTTCATTTTACAAACAATTCGGATCAACAAAAAAATACTCTTGATATCAAAGCCGAAGATCATAATCATGCCTCAGGCTATTTGATTGACTGGCTTGAAAAACAGGAAGGTTTTGATTCCGTTAAAGCCATTGGCCATCGCATAGTCAATGGCATGCAGCATACCAAGCCTGAAATTATCAGTGATAAATTATTGATCGAATTAAAAAAAAACAGGGCAATCGACCCTGAACATTTACCTGAGGAAATTAAATTGATAGAAATATTTAAAAAACGTTATCCAGCTATAAAGCAGGTAGCCTGTTTTGATACTTCTTTTCATACTTCTATGCCGATGGCCGCAAAATTATTATCTATCCCTCGGCGCTACTACGAAATGGGAATTCGGCGATATGGCTTCCACGGTCTTTCTTATACTTACCTAATGGAAGAAATTCAATGTACAGATGGGGAGAAAACTGCCAGAAGCAAAATAGTTTTAGCCCATCTGGGAAGCGGTGCAAGCCTTGCTGCTGTTAAAAGAGGCAAAAGTATTGATACAAGTATGGGGTTCACTCCCACATCCGGTTTACCCATGGGCACACGCAGTGGTGATCTGGACCCAGGTGCGGTAATCTATTTGATACAAAAGGAAAATCGCACCACCGAAGAGTTTAGTCATATAATCAACTATGAAGCCGGTTTATTGGGCATTTCGGGGAAAAGTGCCGATATGCGTGAATTAATGAAAGTTGAAAATACTGATCTGCATGCTGCCCAGGCCATTGAGCTCTTCTGCTATCAGACAAAAAAAGGGATTGGTTCATTTGCAGCAGCCCTTGGAGGATTAGATCTATTGGTGTTTACAGGCGGTATTGGTGAAAATTCTCCAGAGGTGAGAACTAAGATATGCGAAGGCCTTGAATTTTTAGGGATTAAATTAGATGAAATAAAAAACATGAATAATAAAGCTGTTATATCTGCTGAAACAGGCAAAGTAAAAGTTCGAGTTATTAAAACAAATGAAGAGCTTATCATAGCAAAGTTGGTTTTAGAAGTTCTGCCTTATCAATAAAGTGTATTCAGCAGATGAAGAATCATAGGTAAATTACTAAGTAAACTGTGAATAGGTATCGGTTAAGCAAAGGAATTACAATACATATATGATGTATTAATAAAATTACGAATTTATAATATGGATATTATGGATACAGAAATTAATCATGAAACTGCAGAGGTCTTATCACCTGAATTACTTCAAAAGATAAATGCTTACTGGCGCGCTGCTAATTATTTATCAGTCGGCCAGATTTACCTCTATGATAATCCGCTTTTAAAAGAACCTCTCAGGCTAGAGCATGTAAAACCACTCGTTGTTGGTCATTGGGGTACCACTCCCGGGCAAAACTTTATTTATGTTCACCTTAACCGGCTGATCAAGAAATATGATCTTGATATGTTTTACATTGCAGGTCCGGGTCACGGAGGTCCTGCTATAGTTGGAAATGTTTATCTGGAAGGGACCTGGAGTGAAGTATATCCAAATATTACTCAGGATGAAGCAGGATTAAAAAAATTATTCAAACAATTCTCTTTTCCCGGCGGGATTTCAAGTCATGTGGCACCGACAACACCCGGCTCTATTCATGAAGGAGGTGAATTAGGTTATTCATTGAGTCATGCTTTTGGAGCGGCCTTTGATAATCCCAGCTTGATTATCGCCTGTGTTATTGGTGACGGGGAAGCGGAAACCGGGCCTTTGGCAACAGCATGGCATTCTAATAAATTCCTTAATCCAATAAGTGACGGAGCAGTTCTTCCCATTCTCCATTTGAATGGCTATAAGATTAGTAATCCAACTATCATGGCAAGGATAGAACATGAAGAGCTAGAGCAGTTCTACAGAGGCTGTGGATGGATCCCTCATTTTGTTGAAGGAGATGATCCTGCAGCAATGCATCAACTCATGGCATCAGCCATGGAGACTGCAATTGAGCAAATTCATCAAATACAAGCCAAGGCCAGGGACAATAATGATAATATAAGACCGCGCTGGCCGATGATTATCTTAAGGTCGCCCAAAGGCTGGACAGGACCAAAAGAAGTTGATGGTGTCCCAAATGAAGGAACCTTTCATTCGCACCAAGTTCCTATATTGGTTGATCAGGAACATCCAGAGCATGTTGAAGAATTGGAACGTTGGATGAAAAGTTATAAAGCAGAAGAGCTGTTTGATGAAAAAGGTGCGTTACTTGCGGAATTGGCGGAATTAGCACCTTCGGGTAACCATAGAATGGGAGCTAACCTGCATACCAACGGCGGTTTAATACTACATGACCTGATTATGCCGGATTTTCGTGATCATGCAGTGAAGGTTACTTATCCAGGTGCAGTAATGGGCCAGGATACAATGGTTCTTGGAAAATTTCTACGGGATGTTGAACAGCTCAATAATGAGCAGCGTAACTTTCGTGTATTTGGTCCCGATGAAACGATTTCAAATTTATTGCAGGCGGTTTTCGAAGTTACAAACCGGCAATGGGAAGCAAAGGAGGAAAAGAACGATGAATTTCTTGCGCCGAGAGGACAGGTAATTGATTCAATGTTAAGTGAACACCAGTGCCAGGGATGGCTGGAAGGTTATCTGCTTACCGGACGCCACGGTGTCTTCAATAGTTACGAAGCATTTATCCGCATTGTAGATTCGATGTTCAGCCAGCATGCAAAATGGCTGAAAGTCACCTCTGAATTACCATGGAGAAGAAAAATTGCATCCCTTAATTATTTACTGGCCTCTCATGTCTGGCAGCAGGATCACAATGGTTTTACCCACCAGGATCCAGGTTTTTTGGATCATGTCATTAACAAGAAAGCAGATATAGTAAGGGTTTATCTGCCGCCGGATGCAAACTGTCTGCTCTCTGTATTCGATCACTGCTTACGGAGCAGGCATTATGTAAATGTCGTGGTGGCCGGTAAACATCCACTTCCCCAATGGCTTACTATTGAACAGGCCGTAGTGCACTGCACAGAAGGTATCGGCATATGGCAGTGGGCAAGCAATGACCAGGAATCTGAGCCTGACGTGGTAATGGCCTGCTGTGGTGATACCCCTACGCTGGAACTGTTAGCCGCGGTATCCATATTACGGGAACATCTACCGGAAGTAAAAATACGGGTGGTAAATGTTGTGGACCTAATGAAACTGCAGTCCAGTTCCGAACATCCCCATGGGCTGAGAGATGAAGATTACGATTCGATATTCACAAAAGACAAGCATATCATTTTTAACTTTCATGGTTATCCCTGTCTGGTGCATCGTCTGACCTACCGCCGTACAAACCGAAATCTCCATGTAAGAGGATATAAAGAAGAAGGTACAATTACAACTCCTTTTGATTTGCGTGTGCAAAATGATATTGACCGTTTTCATCTGGTAATAGATGTGATAGACAGATTACCTGAACTAGGCAGTAAAGGCGTATACCTGAAACAGCAGCTGACCGATAAACTCATAGAGCATAAACACTATGTATACGAACATGGAAAGGATATGCCTGAAATCCTCAACTGGAAATGGGATGAGAACAAAACATAATAGAATAGAATATTACATCACGGCGTGAGATCTGCTCAAAATATTCTAATGAATTTTATAAATATATCTAAAAATGAGGATATGCTTCCAAAAATAAATCCTACAGAAACTTCAGCCTGGAAAAAACTGGCAGATCATTATGCTGATATAAAACTGGTTCGTATGAAAACGCTGTTTGACCAAGATCCCAAAAGGTTTGAGAAAATGTCAATACAATTTAATGAGCTGCTTTTCGATTATTCAAAAAACATCGCTACAGATAAAACCCTTGAGGATCTTTTAGAACTTGCTAAGGAGTGTAATTTAAAAACGGCAATTGAGGCTATGTTTAATGGAGAGAAGATAAATGAGACAGAAAATCGTGCTGTTCTGCATACTGCATTAAGGAATTTTTCTGCATTTCCTGTAATGGCCGATGGAAAAGATGTGATGCCTGAGATTAGAAAGGTACTATTACAAATGAAAACATTTTGTACAAAAATTCATAGTGGAGCAGTGAAAGGCTACACAGGAAAAAAAATCAAGCATATAGTTAATATTGGTATTGGCGGGAGCGACCTTGGCCCTGTTATGGTAACAGAAGCATTAAGGCCTTATTGGATCGTTGATATGCAGGCGCATTTTATTTCCAATATTGATGGAACTGACATTGCCGAAACATTAAAAAACTTAGATCCTCAGGAAACTATTTTTCTAATTGCATCAAAAACATTTACCACACAGGAAACAATGGTCAATGCGCACAATGCCAGAGAGTGGTTTTTAAAATCAGCGAAGAAAGAATATTACATCGCAAAACATTTTGTAGCCTTATCAACTAATGAAAATGAAGTTGTTAAGTTTGGTATTTTACAAGAAAACATGTTTGAATTCTGGGATTGGGTTGGAGGAAGATATAGTTTATGGAGTTCCATTGGGCTTTCAATCGCGCTCACTATAAGGTTTGACAATTTCGAAGAATTATTAAAAGGTGCGCACGCAGCAGATATCCATTTCAGGGAAACTGAATTTGGAAAAAATATTCCTGTAACAATGGCTTTGATAGGAATCTGGTACGGCTGTTTTTTTAGTTCTGCTACAGAAGCCATTTTGCCCTATGACCAATATATGCATCGCTTTGCTGCCTATTTCCAACAAGGCAATATGGAGAGCAATGGCAAGCATACCGACCGAAACGGAAACAACGTTACCTTCAGTACAGGGCCAGTAGTGTGGGGGGAACCAGGAACTAACGGGCAGCATGCTTTTTACCAGTTGATACATCAGGGAACACATTTGATTCCCTGTGATTTTATTGCTCCTGCCATCAGCCACAATCCAATTGGTGAACATCACGCGATACTGCTGTCTAATTTTTTTGCACAAACAGAGGCATTAATGAATGGCAAAAGCAGCAAAGAAGCTGCAGATGAATTGAAAGCTATGGATAAAGAACAAATGGAAAAGTTACTGCCATTTAAAGTTTTTGAAGGCAACCGACCGACAAATTCATTTCTGTTAAAAAAAATTACCCCATTTTCATTGGGTTCTTTAATTGCGCTCTACGAACATAAGATATTTGTACAAGGCATAATATGGAATATCTTCAGCTTCGATCAATGGGGCGTAGAATTCGGGAAACAATTAGCCCTAAAAATCCAGCCTGAATTAAAAGGAAATTCAAAGATTACTTCTCATGACAGCTCAACTAACGGTTTGATAAGTAAGTACAAAAAATGGAGGCAGTAATACTATTTTTAACTCTGGCCTAAAAATGAAAAAAAGAACCAAAAATGTAAGAGAAGATTTCTCAAATCAAGAATCACGGGGTTTTGAAAGTTGTAATACTTCTTTACTATATCACCTGCCAATTGGCAAATTGAGCAAGAAATAAATAATCCTATCTAATCAATATTATGTCACATCTAATAGCGCCCTCTATCCTTGCAGGTGATTTTGCCCATCTTTCCAGAGATGTTCAAATGCTAAACAGCAGTGATGCCGATTGGATTCACATTGACATTATGGATGGTGTCTTTGTTCCTAATATTTCATTTGGTTTTCCTGTCCTTGAGGCTATAAGCCGCCTTACTCCCAAAAGACTTGATGTACATTTAATGATCATAAATCCTCATAGGTATATAAGGCGTTTTAAGCAAGCCGGTGCCGGCAATTTAATAGTGCATATTGAGGCCTGTCCTGATCTGCACAGTACAATTCAGGCCATTAAGGAGCTGGGTATGCTTGCAGGTGTAGCGCTTAACCCGCATACTGTCGTGAACAGTCTGGAAGCTGTTATACAAGATATAGACCTGGTACTAATTATGTGCGTTAATCCCGGTTTTGGAGGACAGAATTTTATAGAAAATTCTTATCGGAAAATTGAACAAACTCGTGAATTAATTATTAAATGCGGTTCTAAAGCCCGAATCGAAGTGGATGGCGGGGTAAATGCTGTAAATGCCGTACAACTTATTGCACTGGGTGCAGATATATTGGTTGCTGGCAGTTCTGTGTTTAACTCCAGTAATCCAATTGGGGCTATTGCCGCTTTTAAAGACATTCTAAATTCTGGCAGTTTTGCTAAATGAAGACAAAACTCAAACTGGCGCATGAGCATTAACTTACAGTTATTTAAATAAATTCCCTGCATTAAAAGAGCACCAGAGATAAAAAAACTTGAAATGAAAAATCAAACACTTAGAGATACTATAGTGCAGCTTTTTGCAGACAACAAAGGGCTGCTGGCAATGGACGAAAGCAACGGCACCTGCAACAAACGTTTTGCGGCCGCAGGTATTGCACAAACATTTGAAATGCGGCGCACGTATCGTGAGCTGATTGTTACAACACCGGGGTTAAGGCAAAGCATAGGCGGTGCTATTCTATACGATGAAACCATCAGGGAGAAGACCAATGATGGTGTCACAATAGTTGAAATATTGATAAAGGCTGGAATTATTCCTGGAATAAAAGTGGATACAGGTGCTAAAGAAATGGCTGGTTTTGCCAATGAAAAAATTACCGAAGGTTTGGATGGACTGCGTGAACGTTTAGCCGAATATAAAATCATGGGAGCTCGATTTGCCAAGTGGCGCGCAGTAATTACAATTGGAGACGGCATTCCAACAAATCAATGCATTGGAGCCAATATACATGCACTTGCCCGGTATGCCGCTTTATGCCAGCAAGCCGGTATTGTGCCAATTATAGAACCTGAAGTGCTCATGAGTGGTAATCACTCGCTGCAGCGAAGCTATGATGTAACCCAGCAGGTTCTAAAAACGCTCTTCTATCAACTCTATCAATATAAAATTGATATCAAGGGAATGATTTTAAAACCAAATATGGTAATTGCGGGCTCTGAAAGCACTGTTCAGAACTCCATAGATGAAGTAGCAGAAGCGACCGTTCAGTGCCTGCTTCAAGCTGTTCCTGCAGCTATGCCGGTCATAGCTTTTTTATCGGGAGGACAATCGCCCGATGACGCTGCAGCACACCTAAATGCAATACATAAGAAATATAAGAATCAATTACCGTGGATTGTTACATTTTCTTTTGCAAGAGCTATTCAGCAGCCAGCTTTAGATGCCTGGAAAGGGAATCAGGCTAATGTAACCCGAGCACAAAATTTATTATATCGCCATGCTAAACTCGATGCTGCTGCAAGACTTGGCCAATATGATGCAGTAAAAGTCCTTTTAGAACATTAAATTATAGATATGGAACTTAAAACAGAAACAATTGAACTGCAGGCAGTCAATACTATTCGGATACTTGCTGCCGATGCGGTACAAAAAGCAAATTCCGGGCACCCCGGAACACCTATGGGCCTGGCTCCAGTTGGCCATGTATTATGGTCCGAAATTATGAATTATAATCCCAAAAATCCGCAATGGGCAAATAGGGATCGCTTTATCTTGTCCTGCGGACATGCATGCATGCTGCAATACAGTATTCTTTATTTAACGGGCTATCCAATCGCAATGGATGACATAAAAAAATTCAGACAATTGCACAGTATAACGGCAGGGCATCCTGAATATGGATTATTACCCGGCATTGAAGTAACCACCGGCCCATTGGGGCAGGGATTTGCCAACGGGGTAGGATTTGCTATTGCACAAAAATATATGGCAGCCAGGTATAACAAAACAGGCTTTGACTTATTCAACTATAAGATTTACAGTATTTGCAGCGACGGAGACATGATGGAGGGAATAACTTCTGAAGCTGCTTCTTTAGCGGGTCATCTTAAGTTAGGCAACATGATTTATTTATATGATGATAATCGTATCACTATTGAAGGCAATATCGATATTACATTTGAGGAAGATCTGCCGCAGCGCTTTGAAGCTTATGGCTGGCATGTCCAAGTACTTGCAGATGCCAATGATCTGGATGCTTTATCAGCAGCTGTAAAAAATGCGCAAGAGGAAACCAATCGTCCTTCACTAATAAAAGTACGCACACATATTGGTTATGGCAGTCCCAATAAAGAGGATACTGCGGCTGCGCACGGATCTGCTCTGGGTGAAAGTGAAGTGAAGCTTGTGAAAGAAAATTTTGGTTTCGACCCTGATAAATATTTCGAAGTGCCTGATGAAGTACTGAATTATTATCGTGAAGCAGGCAGAAAGGGGATAGATAAAGAAAGGGATTGGAACAAACTCTATAAAAGCTATAAAGAAAAATATACAGAACTGGCCTCTGAATACGAGTTATTAGGTAGCAGTAAGTTAACGGAAGGATGGAAACAAAGCCTTCCGGTTTTTGAATCCGGACAGGAAATAGCGACACGCAAAGCATCTGGAAAAGTATTAAATGCAGTGGCTGATTATTTGCCTAATTTAATCGGCGGCTCGGCGGATCTGGCCCCTTCAACCGACACTAACCTGCAAAAATACAAATCATTTTCAGCAGAAAATTTTGAAGGCCGTAATTTCCACTTCGGCATTAGGGAAAATGCCATGGGTGCTATCTTAAACGGACTTGCCCTTAGTAAATACATCATCCCCTATGGTGCCACGTTCTTAGTGTTTTCTGATTATATGAGACCCTCAATCAGGCTGGCAGCGATTATGAAAATCTGCCCCATTTATGTTTTTACGCACGACAGTATCGCCTTAGGCGAAGATGGAACTACTCATCAGCCAGTCGAACAATTGATCGGCCTGCGATCAGTTCCTAATCTAACGGTAATCCGTCCTGCGGATGCCAATGAAACGGTGCAGGCATGGCGGGTAGCATTGGAGCATGCGGGAGGACCGGTTGCATTAATTCTAACCCGTCAGGGTGTTGCTGTAATTGACCAGCAAAGGTATACAAAGGCCATCGAACTGGAAAAAGGAGCTTACATCCTATCGGAATCAGAGACAAGGCCTGAAATTATTTTGATTGGGACAGGCTCAGAAGTTCAATTGCTGCTGGAAGCCCAGCAAAAATTGAAAGAGCAAAACATAGCTGCACGGGTGGTGAGTATGCCGTCTTGGGAACTATTCGAAAAACAGGATAATGTATATAAAGAAAAAGTATTTCCAAGCGACTTACATAAACGTTTGGCTGTGGAAGCCGGATCGCCAATAGGCTGGCATAAATACGTGACCGATGGGGGAGATGTAATTGGCATTGCAGGCTTTGGGGAATCTGCACCAGGTGAAGAGGTAATGAAAGAATTTGGCTTTAGCGTACAAAATATAGTAAAGAGAGCCAAAGCTTTAATGTGATATAAACCAAAATTTTAAGGACTGTTATCAGTGGTCTCCCTGATTCCTGCAAATATCCCGGGCAGATTAGTAATCCAGAAAATAGCATTTTGTATTGATAGATTGATAAGAAGACAGCTGGGTTATTGCAATGTTAAATTATTAAAAGAGAAAATAAAATGAATAAGGAACGCTACAAAATGAGCACTGGAAAAAAACAAATTGGAATTGCAGCGGATCATGGGGGATTTGAAATGAAACAATTCCTGGTAAAAATGCTCCTCGAAGCAGAGTATGAACTAATTGATTTTGGCGATAGCGAGCTAAAGAAAGATGATGATTACCCGGATTTTGTAATTCCTCTAGCAGATGCTATTGCAAGTGGGAGTATAGATCGTGGTATAGCTGTTTGCGGCAGCGGAGTGGGTGCCTGTATCGCGGCAAACAAGGTAGCGGGGGTAAGAGGATGCCTGATTACAGAAAAATTTTCGGCACGTCAGGGTGTTGAAGATGATAATATGAATATGATCTGCCTTGGCGGACGGGTTATTACAGAATCTTTAGCCATGGAACTGGTCACTATTTTCCTCAAAGCAGAATTCAGCGGTGCAGAAAGACACAATCGCCGTCTGGCAAAAATAGCGGGTGTTGAAAACAGAAATAAATAAAAGGAAAGATGATTATAAATTCCCTTGCAGGAAAACCGGCACAACAGCCTAATTTAGTAAACGTACCTCGTATGGTTGCGGCTTATTACACAGGAAAACCCGATCCTAGAGTGTTAAGCCAGCGTGTTGCGTTTGGTACTTCAGGCCACCGTGGATCATCACTGACAAATTCTTTTAATGAAAACCATATTTTGGCTATTATACAAGCCATATGTTTTTTTCGAAGGGAACAGAAAATTGATGGACCGTTATATCTCGGCTTTGATACGCATGCGCTTTCAGCGCCTGCTTTCGCTACCGCAATGGAAGTACTGGCAGCAAATAATGTTGCAGTGATCATTGCAATAGCAGATGAGTACACGCCAACTCCCGTTATTTCTCATGCCATTGTAAAATACAATACAGGGCGTAAATCCGGTCTTGCAGACGGGATTGTTATTACACCCTCGCACAATCCTCCCGATTATGGCGGACTTAAATATAATTCATCTAATGGCGGACCGGCTGCAGCTTGGGTGACAAACTGGATTGAAAACAAAGCAAACGCACTGCTGCAAAATAATCTTAAAACCACAAAAAGGATTACATACCAAAAGGCATTGAAAGCAGCTACAACGCACCGGCAGGATTATTTAAATGTCTATATCAATGATTTAGTAAGTGTCATTGATATGGATGCGATCCGTAATTCAGAAATCAAGATGGGTGTTGATCCGCTGGGCGGGGCAGGAGTTCATTACTGGCAGCCCATAGCAGAGCGGTATAAAATCAATTTAACAGTTGTAAATAAAATAGTGGATCCGGCATTTGGTTTTATGACTCTGGATTGGGATGGTCAAATCCGAATGGATCCATCCTCTTCTTTTGCCATGCAGCGGATGATTGGGATGAAAGATAATTATGATATTTCTTTTGCCTGCGATACAGATCATGACCGGCATGGAATTGTGACACGAAGTGCCGGCCTTATGAAACCAAATCACTACCTGTGTGCTGCGGTTTCTTACCTTCTGCAAAATCGTCCGTTATGGAATAAAAAAGCAGCTGTTGGGAAGACTGTAGTCACTACCCAACTCATTAATCGCATTGCTTTAAAATTAGGAAGAACGCTTTATGATGTTCCCGTTGGCTTTAAATGGTTTGCTGAAGGCTTAATGAATTCATCGCTTTGCTTTGCAGGGGAAGAAAGTGCCGGCGCATCTTTTTCAAGAATAGACGGCAGGGTTTGGACCACCGATAAAGATGGAATTATATCGGCACTGCTTGCCGCAGAAATCACTGCAAAAACAGGAAATGATCCCGGCAGATTGTATAGTGATCTAATCAAAGAATTTGGTGAACCTTTTTATGACAGGATTGAAGCAAAAGTAGCTCGCGAACAAAAAGAAAAACTAAGTAAACTTTCCCCGGATAGTATTAAACAAAAAGATTTGGCCGGTGAGAAAATTATCAATTTACTAACTCAGGCTCCAGGAAACGGAGCCTCTATAGGAGGACTGAAAGTGTGCACTAAAAACGGCTGGTTCGCTGCCCGCCCCTCGGGAACTGAAGATATTTATAAAATCTATGCAGAGAGTTTTTTGAGTAAAATACACCTTCAAGAAATCATCGATCAGGCTCAAAGTATTATAAATACTGTATTATCGATTAAATAAACAGAGCTATGAAAATAAAATTGATTCCCACGGCACATGAACTCATATCCAATATGAGAAATATTTTTCAGGCAACCGATACAAAGCTCAATTATTTAAATGAAGAGCCTCTGCGTGACGAACTCTATAGCTTTGATCAAATGAGTCGTTTCGGTAAAACCCTGGCGGGAAAACATAAAATAAGTAATACTCCTGCAAAAGACCATTTAATTGGAAGGCTCTCAGATAATGAAAGTACACTCCAAGAGGTACGCAAACTCCTTGACGATTCAATAAAAAAAAGCTATCAGGTAACACCTGCGGGCGAATGGCTGATAGATAATTTTTACCTGATAGAAGAACACATACAGATTGCCAAAACACATTTTCCTAAAAATTACAGTGAAGATCTTCCTCAGCTCCTAAATGGGACATCTACAGGAATTACACGTAGTTATGATATTGTTCTTAAGATAATTTCTCATAGTGACGGAAGAATAGATATTGAAAACCTGAGCTGCTTCATTACGGCCTATCAGACAATTGTCTATTTGAATTTGGGGGAATTATGGTCTATTCCCATTATGCTGCGTCTGGCATTAATTGAAAATATACGACGTATTTCTGCGAGAATTGCCATTGACAGAGTTGATGCAAATCTTGCAGATTATTGGGCAACGAAAATGATCCTGACCGCTGAAAAAGAACCTAAATCCCTCATATTGATCATAGCAGATATGGCCAGGTCCAATCCGCCGATTGTCGGTGCATTTGTTTCTGAACTAATACGCCAGTTACGCGGTAAAGGCCCTGAACTGGCATTGGCCCTGAACTGGATAGAACAGCAATTATTTGTAAGCGGGCTTACGGGCACCGAAGTAGTAAATGCCGAGAATCAAAAACAGGCTGCAGATCAGGTATCTATAAGTAACAGTATTGGGAGTCTTCGATTACTTGGAGCAATGGACTGGAGAACTTTCGTTGAATCACTCAGTATTGTTGAAAAAATACTCTTAAAGGATCGCGATGGAGTCTATGGACAAATGGATTTTTCTACCCGAGACCGTTATCGTCATGTGGTAGAAGGCATTGCAAAGAAAAGCAGTGCCAGCGAGGAGAAAGTTGCTAGTATTGCCATACGATTAATGCAGGAGAACCAATTACCGCCAGAAGCACATCCAACTACAGTACATGTCGGATATTACCTAATAGGAGATGGTTTATCGCAAACAAAGAAGGCAGCAAAAATGCAAGGGTCTGCTATTGAAAAGCTGCAGCAAAGTTTAAAAAGACATTCTTTACTTCTTTATTTATTCTTTATTTTGTTGATCACCACAGTAATCAGTGCCAGAATTTTTATTAAAGCATATTCAGAAACAAATAATCCGGGTCTGCTGTTTTTAGTTGGCTTTCTTATATCTCTATGTGCAAGCCAGCTTGCCATTACGGTGGTTAATTTCTTTGCCACTTTATTGGTTAAACCCAATCTTCTGCCAAGAATGGATTACTCAGAGAATATACCTGAATCATCAAAAACCCTGGTCATAATTCCCACAATCCTTACCACTGTTTCTGCAATAGAAAATTTAGTAGAGGCTTTAGAGGTTCGTTTTTTAGCAAACAGAAAAGATAATATACATTTTGGCTTATTAACAGATTTTAGAGATGCTTCTCAGGAAGTCGTTTCTAATGATGAGGTACTTTTAAGAGCGATAAAGAACGGAATTATCGCCCTGAACAAAAAATATCAAAGAGAAAATAATGATCTTTTCTTTCTTTTTCACCGCTCCAGAAAATGGAATCCGAGTGAGGGTGTATGGATGGGCCATGAAAGGAAAAGGGGGAAACTGTCAGATTTAAATGCTTTATTAAGAGGCGGGGCACAGGAAAATTTTTCCTCGATTATAGGTGAGTCCTCACTATTTCAGAAAATAAGATATGTAATCACTTTAGATGAAGACACACAATTGCCCCTTAATTCCGCCTGGAAGTTAATCGGAACAATGGCCCATCCATTAAACCGTGCCTGGTATGATGAAAAAAAGAAACGGGTAACAAAAGGGTATGGAATATTACAGCCAAGGGTAACGGTTAGTCTTCCGGAGATAACTGCATCGAGATACACACGCATGCATGGCAACGAGCCGGGCATTGATCCGTATACACGTGCATCATCCGATGTTTATCAGGATTTATTTGCTGAGGGTTCTTATATTGGCAAGGGTATTTATGATGTGGAAGTCTTTCAGCAGGTACTCGATGGTAAGTTTTTAGAAAACCGTATTCTTAGCCATGATCTTTTAGAGGGGTGCTATATCCGGTCGGGGTTGTTAAACGATGTCCAGCTGTTTGAAAAATATCCAAAAACCTATAACGAGGATATGAAAATGCGCTTACGCTGGGTACGTGGCGACTGGCAGATTTTTTCATGGATTTTACCATTCGTTGCGGTACCTGACGGACATTGGGTCAAAAACCCCCTCTCGGCTTTATCAGTCTGGAAAATATTTGACAATATGAGGCGAAGTCTTGTGCCAATTGCACTTACTGCGTTATTGTTATTGGCATGGATTGCTCTTCGATCTGCTTTCTTGTGGACAATAATTGTTTCAGGAATTATTACCTTTCCAATCTTTATCACTTCACTTTGGGACAGCATGCAGAAACCCAAAGATGTTATATTAAAGCACCATGTAAAAAATTCTCTGCAAAATCTTAGGGATGTTGCATTCAAAACATTGTTTACACTCATTAGCCTTCCTTATGAAGCTTTTGCTAATTTGCGTGCTATTTTATTGACCTTATGGAGAATGTGTATTACACGAAAAAATCTCTTGGAATGGAACCCAAGTTCACATGTCTCAAATACAGGAGGTACAGCTTTAAGCAACTCTTATTCTTCGATGTGTCTTGAACCGATTCTAACAATGGCTGTCTTTGTTTTTTTAGCATTTTATCTGCCGGAAAAACTAATCATAGCTTCCCCTATATTGTTATTATGGATTCTTGCTCCATTTATTACCTGGTTTTTAAGTAAACCTCTAGAAAAGCTGGTCACTATACTTAGCGTCAGTGAAAATATTTTTCTTCAAAAGCTTGCCAGAAAGACCTGGAGTTTCTTTGAGCATTTCGTTACTGCTCAAGACAACTGGCTACCGCCTGACAATTATCAGCAACAGCCTCTGGAACAGTTAGCCCATCGCACTTCTCCCACTAACATTGGCCTATCGTTATTGGCCAGTTTAAATGCCTGCGAGTTTGGGTATATAACCACTAGTATGTTTATTGACCGTACAGGCAAAACGATCAAATCGATGCAGGAAATGGAACGATACAATGGGCACTTTTATAATTGGTATAATACTGAAACGCTCGAACCCCTTACCCCAAAATATATTTCTACAGTTGACAGTGGAAACCTTACAGGCCATCTATTAGTATTAAGACAAGGGTTATTAGCTGTTCCCCATCAAAAAATCGCAGTCATAAAGTTATTCGAGGGCATTCGTGACACCTTTAATGTGCTGATGGATAATATATCCGAAAATGAAATAATAGTACTGGAGCAGTTTGCAGCTGACCTGGATTCTGCCTGTAATACTGAGTTAACTAGTTTAGTAGAACTGCAAAAGTTGCATCAGGATTTAGCAGCGAAAATAAGCCTTATAGATGGAAAACTTAATGGGGAGATTGATAGTGAAACTTATAGATGGAAGCGGCTGCTATTGGAACAATCAGTACAGGTAACCCAGCATCTTGAAGTTTTTGCCCCGTGGTTTTTATTGCAATCTGCGCCTTGTTCATTAAAAGACATTGTTTTACCTGATGTAAATTCTACATGGAGTGAATTATTAAAAAACACCCATAAACTGCAAGTTCAGGTAAATGGTATACAAGAAGAAAATACCAATTCGGATAAAGATAATTGGTATAAATTAATGCAGTCCGCCTTATCAAAATCAATTCAGCAAATAACCGATCTAATAAATGTATCGGAAAACCTTGCCCGGCAATGCGACAAATTAGCGGACATCGATTGGGATTTTCTATATGATAAATCAAGCCATCTTTTTAGCGTTGGCTATAATGTGCAGGAGCATCAAATAGATAAAAGTTATTATGACCTGCTCGCTTCCGAGGTAAGACTCTGCATCTTTGTTTGTATTTCACAGGGAAAACTTCCAGAAGAGAGTTGGTTTGCATTAGGTCGCTTGTTAACCAACATTGACGGTAGTTCCATACTCTTGTCATGGAGCGGCTCAATGTTCGAATACTTAATGCCGCTTTTGGTAATGCCTACTTATGAAAATACACTCCTTGATCAAACCTGCAGGGCTGCTGTAGCATGGCAGATTAAATACGGAAAAAAAATGGGAAGACCCTGGGGTATTTCCGAATCCGGATACAATATGATAAATACTAATTTCGATTATCAGTACCGTGCATTTGGCGCTCCGGGACTAGGCTTGAAACGCGGACTGGAAGAAGACTCGGTCATAGCTCCTTATGCATCTGCACTTGCACTTATGATAACACCTGAAAAAGCATGCGCAAACCTGGAACTGCTCAGTAAAATGGGAGTACTGGGGAAATATGGATTTTATGAGGCTGTAGATTATACCCCATCCAGATTACAGCAAGGGCAATCCAAAGCTATTATTCATTCATTCATGGCGCATCATCATGGAATGAGCCTGTTGTCATTGTCCTATCTCTTAAATGATAAACCAATGCAAAAACTCTTTGAATCGGAGCCACAGTTCAAAGCTGCACTTTTATTATTACAGGAAAGAATTCCCAGAGCATCGACCTTCTTTGCGCACACTACCGATATAGCAGATATAAATTATACTGCAGGAGGCCAGAAAATAAGGATTCTCGAAACTCCCAATACTTCAATACCTGAAGTACAATTATTATCTAATGGGAGGTATCATGTAATGGTTACAAATTCAGGTGGTGGTTACAGTCGCTGGAAAGACCTTGCTGTTACCCGCTGGCGGGAAGATGTAACCTGTGATAACTGGGGTACTTTTTGTTATATCTACGATTTGGATAACGCAGAATACTGGTCCAACACGCATCAGCCTACCCTTCTTAAGGCAGGAAAATACCAAGCAGTGTATTCGCAGGGACGGGCAGATTTTAATTGTGTCCATAATAAAATAGAAACCCACACCGAAATTGTTGTTTCCCCCGAAGATGATATAGAAATGCGCAGATTACGCATAAGTAACCGATCTGATATCTCAAGAGTTATTGAGGTTACCAGTTATGCCGAGGTCGTGATTGCTCCTGCAGCTTCAGATTTGATCCAGCCCGCTTTCAGTAATCTTTTTGTACAAACAGAGATTATTGCTAATCAAAATACAATCCTTTGTACCCGCAGACCCAGATCTGCGGATGAAAAATCGCCTTGGATGTTTCACTTGATGGCTACAGAAGCAATAGTTGCTGATGAAATATCTTATGAAACAGACAGGATGGCATTCATTGGTCACGGCAATACGATAGTTAACCCACAAGCCATGAAGACTCCGGGGAAACTCAGCGGAACTCAGGGATCCGTTTTAGACCCTATCGTTGCTATCCGCTATAGAATAACTCTTAAGCCTGAAGAAAGCATAATTATGGATATGGTGATCGGTATTGCCGAAACAAAAGAAATCTGCCAGGGTTTGATAAATAAATACCAGGATAATACACCGCGTAAGGACCGCGTATTTGAAATGGCCTGGACACATAGCCAGGTAGTGCTTCGTCAATTAAATGCTTCGGAAACAGATGCACAGTTATTTGGTCGTCTGGCAGGTTCGATTCTATTTGCAAATGCCTTGTTTCGCTCATCTCCTGCTATACTAATCAACAACCACCGTCAGCAATCCGGTTTATGGGGATATTCCATATCAGGCGATTTACCGATTGTTCTTTTAAAAATTGAAAGCCAGGAGAACATGCAGCTGGTAAAGCAAATGATACAGGCCCATGCTTATTGGAGGGTAAAAGGCCTTGTTGTGGATCTGGTAATCTGGAATGAAACGCATGATGGCTATAGACAATCTTTTCAAAACGATATTCAGTCGCTTATTCCATCTGAAGTAAATGGCAGCAAGGGAGGTATTTTTCTAAGAAGCATGGATCAAATATCATATGAAGATAGTATCTTATTTCAAACAGTAGCCCGCATTATTATCTCAGATGGCAGTGGGGGAACATTAGCCGAGCATGTGAATAGAAAAGAACTTTCAAGAGCAGTTATTCCTTTAATTGATAGAAATCAAGTCTATCCACTGTCTTTAGAAACTCTTCCTCAGATAAAAGACCTTATCTTTTTTAATGGGATAGGAGGTTTTTCACCAGATGGAAAAGAATATGTTATTACAACAGATAAAAATAATAAAGCACCCGCACCATGGGTGAATGTAATTGCCAATCCAAATTTCGGAACCGTTATTTCAGAAAGTGGATCGGCTTATACATGGACCGAAAATGCGCATGAATTAAGGCTCACACCCTGGAGCGGCGATCCTGTTTCAGACACAGGAGGAGAAGCATATTATCTTCGTGATGAAGAGACCGGACGATTCTGGTCAGCATCGCTTCTGCCTGCCGCAGGTGAGTCAAGATATATTACACGACACGGATTTGGTTATAGTTCTTTTGAACATCTTCAAGACGGTATTTATTCTCTAATGCTGGTGTATGTTGATATAGAAGCTGCTATTAAGTTCGTGGTTATAAAAGTAAAGAATCAATCGGGAAGATCAAGAAAACTCTCTGCTACGGGTTATATTGAATGGGTGTTAGGCGATAGCAGAATGAAAACGGCCATGCATATTCACACAGAAATTGATCCCGACAGCGGAGCGCTGTTTGCTAAGAATCAGTATAATACGGAGTTTAACAATAGGGTAGCATTTTTTGATGTGGACTATTTAGACAAAACATTTACCGGCGATCGAACAGAATTCATTGGGCGTAATGGTAATTTGCAGAACCCAGATGCCATGTCCCGTTTAAAACTTTCAGGAAAAATAGGGCTCGCTTTGGATCCATGCGCTGCTATTCAGGTTCCTTTTTTTATGGCAGACGGGGAGGAACAGGAAATTATTTTCAGACTTGGTGCCGGCAGAGATTCTAATGAAGCGAGTTCTATAGCCAAACTATTTAGGGGAAAGGCTGTGGCAGCAGAAGCTCTAGATAAAGTAAAAAAATATTGGGAACAAACCACTGGTGCTTTACAGGTGGTTACACCAGATGAGGCTATCAACATCATTACAAACGGCTGGCTGACTTATCAGACACTCTCATCACGACTCTGGGGCCGAAGCGGATTCTATCAATCAGGAGGAGCTTTTGGGTTCAGAGACCAGTTACAGGATGTGATGTCTCTGCTCTATACCAGGCCTGAAATTGCACGCGAACAAATTATACTCTGCGCTCAGCATCAATTTAAAGAAGGTGATGTGCAGCATTGGTGGCATCCGCCTATTGGCCGCGGTGTACGCACCCGTATTTCAGATGATTACCTTTGGCTGCCATTTGTAACGGCTTATTATATTAAACATACAGGGGATATTTCTGTGCTGGATGTCTTAACTGATTTCCTTGAAGGGCGTATGTTAAATTCGGAAGAGGAATCTTATTTTGATCTTCCAATTGATTCTCATAAAACCGCTACACTTTATGAACATTGTGTTCAGGCAATAAAACATGGACTCAATTTTGGGAAACACGGATTACCCTTAATAGGTACGGGCGACTGGAATGACGGCTTTGATAAAGTAGGACAGCATGGAAAAGGCGAAAGTGTCTGGCTTGCATTTTTTCTTTATCAGATACTAAATAGCTTTGGGGAGACAGCTCGTTTATATAATGATACAACATTTGCGGATGCCTGCAAGAATGAGGCAGTTAAGTTAAAAGCCAATATTGATAAAAGTGCATGGGATGGGCAATGGTATAAACGTGCCTGGTTTGATGATGGAACACCGTTGGGTTCCAAAAGTAATGAAGACTGTAAAATTGATTCTATTGCTCAAAGCTGGTCAGTTTTATCAGAAGGCGGAAATGAAACTCTGGTAGCTTCAGCAATGGAATCGGCTTATAAATATTTGGTACAGACAGATATTGCCATCATTAAACTGCTGGAACCTGCTTTTGACAAATCTGATTTAGACCCAGGATATATAAAAGGCTATGTTCCCGGCGTAAGAGAAAATGGAGGACAATACACACATGCTGCCGTATGGATGATCATGGCTTTTGCAAAACTGGGTCATAAAGAACGTGTCTGGGATTTATTGCAGATGATAAACCCTATTAATCATGGCAATACTGCCCAAAAAACTGCTGTTTATAAAGTAGAGCCTTACGTGCTTGCCGCTGATATTTATTCACGAGAGCCTCATGCTGGACGTGGCGGCTGGACCTGGTATACTGGATCTTCCGGCTGGCTGTATCGTTTAATTATAGAATCATTTCTTGGTTTACAGCAAGAAGGTGACAAATTGAAATTTATCCCTTGCATTCCTAAAGAATGGAAATCATTTAAAGTGCGGTACCTCTATAAAAATAATACAGTTTATAATATCTTAGTGATGAAGATTCCAGCTGGCGAAAAAATAGCTGTGAGAGTTGATGGGATAGAAAAGAAAGAAAATATGATTACGCTCATGGACGATGGCAGTGAACATAATGTAGTAATGGTTATTAATGAGGACTTTTAAGTAATTATCATATTAAATGATTTTTTTAAATAGAGATACATATCATAACAAAATTTCTCTGAACCACATTTTTCTTGGAAAGAAATCGAAGTCTTAATTCTGGTTTTTAAGTATATTTCAATTTATATAACAGTAGTAAAAAAAGGTATCGACTCCAAATGCCATGTAACATATTTTTGCCACAAAACTTAGTACTAATTTTTTAAACATTTTTAGATATAGAATTCTGTTCCTTGGTGTTGTGATCTCGAATCGAACCTGTTAAAATGGAAAAGACAACTAAAAAACAAGGAGCTTTTATAATATATTTAAATCTAAACTTTGCCAATAAATGATCCTCTAGTTTTTAAAAATAGCTTGTGCTACAATTTTACAACAGAGTAAGAAAATCAAATGAATTAGAGGTATTAAAAACTGTGGTAATAAGTGTTTTGTTAGCAATATTTTAATAAAAGACCCAGTTGGGTAACATGGATGATAGGTAGTAGTAAATTCTATAAACCAATCGAATTATTATGTACTGACAAAAAATAAAAGTAAAAAAGAAACACTCTATATTTCATTTATATAATTTAGTAATCATTCGAACTTGATCTTTTAAGTATCTGTTTAACAGTGTTGTAGTTTGTTTCTTGAAACTAGATGCACCGATTCTGCACCTAAATTCAAATTAATACTCTATTAATATTTTATCTTCCATAAGTTTTCTAAAAGTTTCGAACCCAAATTTGGGAGACCTTGATTTTGCTGTTTTTTCATTTTTAAAAAACGCCGTGTGCCAAGACTCTACCATAAAACTTGGAATACTTTACTTTTTAAGATTATATATAAAATTGGTTTGATTTTAGGGCTCTAATTTTACTTTTCAATTTCTATTTTGGTTGTACCTAGAATCATTTTGCGCTGCTTGATGATCAAATTTGATTTATGGAAAGGTAATTCAAAATTTTACTTTTATAATTCTAGTGGATTGTAAAAGCTGGACTTTTTTTATGTCTTTTTACACTATTTAAATGAGAATGGAGGAAATATAAGCACAGGCGCTTATTGGATGGTAAATGCTTCATTCAATCCTGCTTTGTTTCAAAAAAGGCTTGGAATAGAGATGGCTTTTCCTAACGGCTTGGCAATGCGATAAGAATCGCGTCACAAATGTCTTAGTTTGGTTTTGCCCGATAAATTATAGTTTACAGGTTGGTTCCCAAGGTCCAATAAAAAAAGCGTTAGGAATAACGGTCTTTTTATTGGTGTAAAATCTTCAGTATATTAAAATTTCGCTTAGAAGGTTTAGCATTGCCTGTGGTACTCTGACCGGGCTCATTTCTGGTAATTTCATCTTCCTGAAGCTCGTCACTTTCAAGCTGTCCAATTTCGAATTCCCTCTCAACTGGATTATCTTCTTCGGGCGCTATGGTCTCAAAGGAATCATTTTTAGCCTCATCGCTGTCTTGTATATCAATATCCGTTTGAGACCCCTTTGATGGGTCATTATCTATAAGGTCCTTTTCTATGTCCTTCACCGTTATGTCTTCGGGGCCGCTTTGGGGTTCCTTATAAGGGTTCTGCGGGTCATAGGGGCCGGGTGTTTTTGGCTGTGTGCTTTGGGTTTTTGTTTTGGTTTTGGGAATTACGGTGGTCATGATCGTAATTTTTGGTTGTATGGGAAGTTGTTATTTTATTTTTTTTATCAGGTAATCAGGGTATTTAGATAGGGTATTGTGAATTGTTGGTGAATCTAATTGGGATGATTAGCATTGACGATTGTATTTAATATTTTTTGAGGTTTAATGTTATTTTTTAGGAGCTTTTTCCCGCTATCCGTTACAATCTTTTGTGCCGAACCCCGGCACAAAAGGATTTCCTCTTCTATCGGGGCTAGGGAAGTATAGAAAACGTTCTGGTATTACAGCGGGTTTGTGAGTAAATAAAGCTCTATTATTGGATTTTCTACCTGAAATATCAAACAGGTGAAGCACGGAGCTTTAGGTAATAGGCGAAGTAAATTATCTCAAATTACAAAATAAACTTTCTATAAAACCAATTGT